>ERZ1292630.199-Hain-H41-02um-R3-199-length-65010-cov-7_pt1 | contig 65010 bp, 65 predicted proteins | sample MGYA00564408_ERZ1292630 | MGnify/ENA primary metagenome ERZ1292630 (study PRJEB36523, sample SAMEA6512641) | groundwater metagenome | collected 2019-01-08 | study: AquaDiva: Metagenomics assemblies of 32 groundwater samples
TCGCCGAATTCCCCGGCCCGTCTGCGCTACTCGGCGGCACAGCAGGGGCCCCAACGTCAACACCAGCGGTGCATCAACGCTTTTTGGCTGAGCCGTGATTTTTGGAAACCATGCAATTACCGCATCCGCTTTTCGCTGAACGTCTCCTGAATATGATCCTCGAAAAAACTCGCAACCGAGCCCGCGTTCATCATTCGCCGATGCAAATCGGCTGATACGCGGGAATACTGCATCACGCTGCCGTTGTTGAATTCCACTTCCAGGGTTTGCGCGCGTTCGTCGTAGCCGATCGAGCGGATTTTGCTGGAGCTGACTTTTTTGCGTTCCATCTGTCCCCCTTTGCTGTGAAAAATATGGATTTCGGATAAAATTCTCCGAATGAGGTATTTTACGCAATCATGATTTTATCCCGTACCAGCCAATACGCCATTCAGGCGCTGATTTTCATCGCGACTCGCCCGCCTGGGGAGCCGGTGCTGAACCGCGAGATCGCGAGTTATCTCAATGTGCCGCCGGCCTATCTGGCGAAGATCATGCAGAGTTTGTGCAAGGGCAATTTGCTGTATTCCTATCGGGGGCGGCTGGGCGGTTTCTGTTTGCGCGAGGGGGCAGAGAAGACCGTCTTAATGCAGATTTTGCTGTTGACCGAAGGGCCCAGTTTTACGCAGGATTGTGTGCTCGGTTTGAAAGTCTGTTCCGATGCCACCGCCTGTCCTATGCACACAAAGTGGCTGCCGATCAAGAAAAAGGTCGTGGCGCTGCTCAATGAGCAGACCTTGGAGAAACTCGCCCGCGCGGTGCAGACCGGTAAATATCGCTTATCCGATCTACCGGCTTCGCTGCTGGCCTCGATGCGCCGCACATAGACAGGCGTCGGGCGTCAGGCTTCGGGCGCTAGTGAAATAGGGCTCTACTCTTAAGCGTACATTTCGAAAATTCGATTCCTCGTACCCTGCTCACCGAACCCGACGCCTGATTCCTGCTATATTCCCAGCACTATGCCTGAATCTCTTATGGCTATCCCAGCTGCCTCCGTGGCCTTGCTTGAGGCCGGTCACCGCCTGGTCTGCGGCGGTGACTGGTCGGTGCATGGCATCGCCGGCTTGCGCGCGCGCCTAGACAAACTTTCCTGGGCCGTGGGCGGCGAGTTGGTCATTGATTTTTCCCAAGTGACGCGGCTCGATACCGCTGGTGTCTGGGTGCTGCACCACATCGAGGCGGAGCGCGCTCAGCATGGCCAAACCGTCAGGGTTGACGGCATGCGCGCAGAATACGCGGCGCTGCAACGCTTGGTGGAATCGCGTGCGCCGCAAAAGATAGCACCGCTTAAAGTGCATGCACCAGGCCCACTGGTGGTACTGGGCTACCACGCTTGGCACTGGTTCGATCAAACGCGCGGCATGTTGCATTTCGTTGGCGAAAACACCGTGGCTTTGCTGCGTGCGTTGAAGTCGCCCAGGCATCTGCGATTTCGCCATATCCTCTCCAATATTCAGCAAGCCGGTTTCGATGCCCTGCCCATTGTCGGGCTGCTCTCATTTCTGATCGGCATGGTGATCGCCTATCAAGGTGCGGTGCAGCTTGCACGCTATGGGGCAAATATTTTCATCGCGGATCTGGTGGGGCATGCCACGCTGCGTGAGCTGGCGCCGATGATGGTGGCGATCATCGTCGCCGGGCGCTCCGGCTCGGCTTATGCCGCACAAATCGGCACCATGAAAGTAACCGAGGAAATCGATGCGCTGCGCACCATGGGCGTGTCGCCGCTGGAATTATTGGTGTTGCCGAAACTCATCGCGCTGATGATCGCTTTGCCTTTGCTCACGGTATTTGCCGATTTCACCGGCGTGTTGGGCGGCATGCTGGTGGCGAGCACGCAGCTCGATGTGGATCCCTACACCTTCCTGGATCGCTTCGACGATGCGATTAAAGTCTCCACCTTCTTATTCGGGGTGGGCAAGGCGCCGGTGTTCGCCATGATTATCGCGCTGGTGGGGTGTTATTCCGGCTTTCAGGCGCGCGGCAGTGCGGATAGCGTGGGGCGGCAAACTACTATATCCGTGGTGCAGTCTATTTTTCTGATCATCATCGCAGACGCGATTTTTTCCGTCGTGGCGAGTGCCACGAAACTGGGCATGAGATGAAGCGCGAACCGGTAATCGAAATCGAGCACCTCGTCACGCGTTTCGGCGACACCGTGGTGCATGAGGATATTAGCCTGACGATAGAGCGCGGTGAAGTATTCGCCATCGCCGGCGCCAGCGGTTGCGGTAAATCCACGCTGTTGCGCGAGATCGTGATGCTGATGCCGCTTTATGCCGGCCATATCCGCGTGCTGGGGTGCGATATCGTGCACCTTGGCGCTACAGAGGCGGCCCGTCTGCGCCGGCGTTGGGCCATGATGTTCCAAGGTGGCGCCTTGTTTTCCGGCCTGACCGTAGCCGAGAATGTGGCGCTGCCCTTGCGCGAGCACACCGATCTCACGCCGGATGACATCGTGGAGCTGGCGCATATCAAGATCGCGCTGGCCGGGCTGCCCGCCGACGCTGCTAATAAATACCCGCGCGAGCTATCCGGTGGGCTGAAGAAACGGGCGGCGCTGGCGCGCGCCATCGCGCTTGATCCGGAGCTGCTGTTTCTCGACGAGCCCTCGGCCGGGCTCGATCCCTTGGCGGCGAGCGGCTTGGATGAATTAGTATTGAGCTTGAAAGAATCGCTCAAACTCACCATCATTATCGTGACGCATGATTTGGATCTGTTGTGGCGTGTCACCGACCGCGTCGCGATCTTGGGTGACAAGCGCGTGGTCGGGCTGGGCACAATGCCGGCGTTGGCGGAATCGCCGCACCCCTTGGTGCGGGAGTATTTTCACGGCCCGCGCGGGCGGGCCGTAGGGGTGTTGCATGGAAACCAAGGTTAATTACACCATTGTGGGTGTGTTCGTGCTGCTGTTGGGCGGGGCGCTGCTCGGCGTTGCCTTTTGGTTGTCTGCCGGTGGCCAGTTTCAGCACGATCAGCAAAGATATCACGCCTATTTTGACGAATCGGTTGCGGGCCTCAACCGCAATGCGCCGGTACGCTATCGCGGGGTAGAAGTGGGACGCGTGGTCGAGATCGCCCTGGCGCCCGATCAAAGCGGCCGTGTGCAGGTGCTCATGAAAATCAACCGTGATACCCCGATCAAGCAAGACACCATCGCTAAGCTAAAAACACAGGGGCTGACCGGGATCGCTGCGCTTGAACTTTCCGGCGGCAGTGCTCAGGCCAAGCCGCTGACCAAAAGTAAAAATCAGGAATATCCGGTCATCCCCACCCAGCACTCGTTTCTCAAGCAGCTCGATACCGCCGTCAGCGGTTTGATGAGCAACCTGACCGAAACCAGCGAAAACATCAATGCGCTTACCGATGAAGAGATGCGTAAATCGATTAAGCGCATGATCGCCAATATGGAAAGTTTGACCCAAATGCTTGCTGCACAGAAGCCGGCCATCGAAGCGGTGCTGAAAAATGCGGGACATACCTTCGAATCCAGCACGCTGGCGGCGGAGGAGGTCAATAAGCTCGCCAAGCGGCTGAGCCAAACTGCCGGCATGATGGAAACTATGGTCACCGATATTTCCGCTACTAGCCGCAGTGTGCGCGCGACATTGGACGATACGCGCCAGCCGCTGCGCGATATTTCCGGGCAAACCTTGCCGGAGTTGAATGCCTTGGCGGCGGAGATGCGTGAACTGGCGGTGACCATGAAACGGGTGGGCGCTGAAATCGAACAACAACCGCAGATGCTTATTTTCGGCCGCGGCCAGCCGCGTCCGGGGCCGGGGGAGTAAAGAGCAGGCATCGGGCGTCAGGATTCAGGCGTCAGGTAAAACCGAAGTGAGGGTGTGTGATGCGGATATGGGTAAAAGGAATTAGTTTGATCGGCCTGGTGCTGCTAGCGGCGTGCGTTGGTCCGCAAGGCAAGCAATCGGATACGGCTACCTATCTCTTAAGTGCGGCGCTACCGACGAAAACGGCCAGTGCAAAATCGTCGGCCACTTTGCTCGTCACGCCGACGCGTGCGCATCCCGGCTTCGATACACCGCGCATGGCCTATGTGCGCGAGGCGAATCGCATCGAGTACTACGCCTACCATCGCTGGGTGGAAACGCCGGCGCGCATGCTCACGCCCTTGATCGCACAAGCGTTGGAGTCCAGCGGGGCATTCGGCGCGGTGGTGCAGTCGCCCGCTTCGGTGCGCGCAAACCTACGCTTGGATACCGAGTTGGTGAGTTTGGTGCAAGACTTCACGCAGCAGCCGAGCCGGGTGCGCTTGGCTTTGCGCGCGCAACTGGTTGATGCCAGCAGCGGTGCGGTAATCGCCACGCGCACATTTGAAGCACAGGTAAGCGCGACTGCCGAGGCAGCGCACGGCGGCGCAGAGGCCGCGAATCGCGCCACATTGGAAATATTGTCCAAGCTCAGTGATTGGTGCGCAGCGGTGGCGAAATGACGCAACAGACGTTGGCGCGGGCGGTTGAGCACCATCGCGCGGGAGAGCTGGCGCAAGCCGAGCAGTACTACCGTGAAGTGTTGCAGCGCGAACCGCAGCACCCCGATGCGCTGCATTTGCTCGGTTTGATCGCGCACCAGCGCGGCCAGCACCAAGACGCGATCGATCTGATCAATCAAGCACTCAAGAAAAATAATCGCGATATCAATTTTCATATTCATCTCGGTCAAGCTTATCGCCAAGCCAAGCGTCTGGATGAATCGATTCAGGCGTTGAAAAAAGCCATCAAGCTCCAGCCGCAAAATGCCGAGGCGCATCACGAGTTAGGTTTGGCGCTGGCCGATAGCGGCAAGCATGAAGCAGCGCTGGCGGAATACGAGCGTGCCATCAAACTCGATCCGCACAACCCTTTCGCGCCGCTGAATGCCGGCAATAGTTGCCACCTCATCGGCGACTACGAGCGCGCGCTGCCTTACTATCGGCAAGTATTGGCGCGCGCCCCCCAATTGGCCGAGGGCTACAACAACCTTGGCTCCACGCTGTTTCAACTCGGGCGGATCGAAGAAGCCCGACCGCTGATTGAAAAAGCGCTTGAACTCAAACCGGACTATGCCGAGGCGCTAGTCAATCACGCCAACATCCTGCGTCAAGGCCATCGTTTCGATGCGGCGCTGGTGTGCCTCGACCGCGCGCTTGAGCTTAAGCCCGGTTTTTTGCTGGCGCTGTTCAATAAGGCCAACGCCCTGGCGGAATCGGGGCAGCATGCGGAGTCGGTGCCCTACTACGATCAAGTGCTGGCGCTGCAACCCGATTATCCCGAAGCGCTAAGCAACAAGGCCGCAGTGATGGGCGATCTGCAACACACCGAAGAAGCGGTCGAGCTCGCGCGGCAAGCGGTGAAAAAAAATCCGAATTTCGCCGAAGGTTACAACAATCTGGGCGCCAACTTGTTGCAGCTCGGTCGGATACAGGATGCGTTTTTGGCTTTTCAACGCGCGATGAGCCTGAAGCCCAGCTATGAATCGCCTTATCTCAATATGGCCAAGCTGCTGTGGTCGGTGGGCGATGCCCCGGAAGCGATGCGCTACCTCGGGCTATTGCTCGACATGAATCCGGGGCATGAAGAGGCGAAGCGTTGCAAACTGCTATTTGAACTTTACGTCTATCAAGAGCAGCCATTGCCGCCACGTGCGCCGATTTCGTTCGGCGCGCCCAGCGCCAAACAACGTTTCGCGCAGCGCAAAGATACACACAAAAAAATCCGTATTGCTTATATCTCTTCCGATTTTCGCCTGCATCCGGTCGGACGCAACATCTGGCCGGTGCTGGAAGGGCATGACCGCAGCCAGTTTGAGTTGTATCTCTACGGCGCGGTGCACCAAGCGGATGCGCTCACCGGCCGCTTTAAGGAAATCGCGGATCGCTATCAGTCAGTGCTCGGCATGAACGACGAACAAATCGCTGACCAAATTCGGCGCGATGAAGTGGATATTTTGGTGATACTCGCCGCGCGTTTCGACAACAATAAGCCGCTGGTCGCCGCCTACCGCGCAGCACCCGTGCAAGTGAGTTTCCATGACCCGGCATCGAGCTATCTGGCCGATATGGACTACCTCATCACTGACATTACGATGAATCCGCCCGATACCCAAGAATGGTTCACGGAAAAACTGGTGCGTTTGCCGACGTTTTATTTGCACTTACCATTGAACGACGCGCCGCCGACCCTGCCGCCCCCCGCCTTGGGGCGCGGTTACATTACCTTCGGCTGCTTCAATAATGTGGCCAAGCTCAACCCGCAGAGCGTATTCATCTGGTCCGAAGTGCTGAAAGCGGTGCCGGAGTCACGCCTGGTGTTGAAATACAAAGAAATGTTCAACGAACCCTTCGTGCATGCGCATTACATGGACATGTTCGCGCATTACGGCATTCCTGCTGAACGCGTGCGGCTCCTCACCGAGCAACTTAGTTTTGTCGAACACTTGGCGGCCTATCGTGACATCGATATCGCACTCGACCCGTTTCCCTTCAACGGCTCCACCACCACGTTTGAAGCCCTATGGATGGGCATCCCCGTGGTCACCCTGGCCGGCCATTCCATGGTCGCGCGCTGGGGCGCCTCCATGCTGCGCCGTGTCGGACTGTCGAGCCTGGTGGCGCAACTGCCGGGCGACTATGTGCAAATCGCCGCGCGCCTCGCCGCCGACTTGCCGCGCCTCACCGCCATGCGCGCCGACTTGCGCAACCAGGTCGCCAAGTCGCCGTTGTGCGATCACCGCCGCCGCGCCAAGCAGTTGGATCGGGTGTTTAAATACATGTGGCGCGCGTGGTGCGCGCAGGATTGATGCTTGAAACCACGAATGAACACGAATGAACAGCGCGTAGCCTACCCTCCGGGGTGCGAATATAATTGGGTGCTATAGGGTTAAAGGGGTTGTCGCATGCTTCCGGAAGAAATCGAGAGAATAAAACACCACATTATCGAACTGGGCATCGAGCACCGCGATCTCGATGACGCCATCGCCCGCCTCACCGCTGATGCCGAGCCGAATGAACTGCAAATCCGCCGTCTAAAGAAACGCAAGTTGTGGTTGAAAGATGAAATGACGCGATTGCAGATGCAGATCACACCGGATATCCGTGCATAGCCTCGGGGTGTTGTAGCGCTGGCATTCTTGCCGGCATGGGGTGCGCCCCGCGCACCTACTACCCACGCCCTTCCTTCTTTCTCCTGCCAGGGCCGGCCCACGGAAAATATTTTCCAGCGCCTGGAATAATTTCCGCCAGAAACTGTTTACCCATGCAAGGGCTGCTAATGGGCGCGAAGTAGATATCCCATGCCTGCACCAAGCTGCCCGATCAATCTCGCTTAAAACCCCTTTTATTATTGGAGGAAGACATGTCAATTCTGAATAAGCTTGTATGTGCCAGCGCGCTTGCACTGACGGTCGGCGTAGCCGTGGCGGACAATGATCGGCACGATGATCGGTCGGCGAATATAACTATTTTTGCGCCCGGTGCAGGTGATGTCGCAGGTGTGTCATCCAGAGGATTCTTGGTGGATTTGGCGGTGGAATTCGAGGGTGATCTCGCTTCAACCGGCGCTTCGTCGGAGCTCACCGGCCCAGGCCCGTTGCAGAACGCGGGGCCATTTCCCGGCACCTTCAGTTTAGGCGCTAACAAAGACCATTTCCCCGGCTTGGTTGTCTTGTTGTCCTCTACGGCTGCCAGTGCCACTAATGCCGGCCCTGGCCAGAATGTGTCGAACTTGTTCAATATTATTTCCGTGACCAATCGCACGCCGACGAATACGGAAATTTGGGGTACCTGGATCATCGGCGCTAAAAATGTGTTTGGTGTTGAAGGCCAGATGACGCCCTCGCGTCTCTTTGTCACAGTGGTAGAGGGTACGGCGCCGGATGTGGTGCTGGACCTTAACGGGGATGGGAAATTCAATGCTAAAGACCTCAAGCTCATGGGGTATAACGTGATCGCCAAAAGCCGTCATGTGGATTTTGTCGTAAATGGTTTGCCATAAATGCTGTAAGGAAACCACCCCTATCGCGACTCAACATGGTTGAGGATGATAGGGGTGAAAGTCTGCCGCCCCATTACTACTCAGGCAAGCGTTGGCTATAGGCTCGGAATAGCCTTTGCGCTTGTTAAGCACCAACCTGATTTTTATCGCGATTAAACCCTTTTTTGTTGGAGGAGTGGCTGTGAAAACTAATTTATTGAAGATGGCTGGGGTGGCGTTGTTTGTCACGGTGTTTGTTTCATCCGCCTGGGCGGCAAAACCAGCCGTGGCCCCGGCGCCTAACGGTATTACGCTGCCTGAAGGCTATAAGGACTGGCGTGTCATTTCAGTTGCACACCGCACGGACAACAACACCATGCGCGCCATCGTCGGCAACGATATCGCCATGGAAGCCGCGCGCAAAGGGCAGACCAAACCTTGGCCCGATGGCGCCATTCTCGGCAAACTGGTTTGGAAAGCAGAGACGGATGCCAATTGGCCAACGGCGACGGTGCCCGGCAAATTCGTGCATGCGGAATTCATGATCAAAGAGGCCAAGAAATACGAAGCGACCGGCGGCTGGGGATTTGCGCGCTGGCTGGGCGAAGAACAAAAGCCGTTTGGAGAGAATGCCGGATTCGTGCAAGGCTGCTTCGCTTGCCATACGCCGGTGAAGGGGAATGATTATGTGTTTACGCAACCGGCCAAGTTGCCGTAAAGCATAAAACCCCAAAAAAGTGCGGCTTGCGTGGTGTAAAAAAACCGCCCAAGCCGCATTTTTGCTTTATAAATGGCGATGCTTCAGGAAGCGCGATACACATGCGCCCGCGTCAGCGGATATGGCAGCGTGCCATTTTCCAGTGGTTTGCCGGCAAGTATTTGAAACAACGACATCCACCCCCGATCGAAGGCGTGCGCCGAGCCGGCCATATAAATTTGCCAGATGCGGTATTTTTCTTCGCCGACTAAGGCCTTCGCTTCCACCGCATTTGCTTCCAGCCGGTCCACCCAGTGCCAGAGCGTGCGCGCATAGTGCGGGCGCAGGCATTCCGCATCCCAGCATTCGAGGCCGTGCGTGGAGAGTGATTCGATCACTTGCGACACGTGCACTAACTCGCCGCCGGGGAATACATATTGTTCAATGAAGTCGCTGATGCCGCTGCCGAGGCCCTCGGTGTCGAGGCCGCTGGAGGTAATGCCGTGATTCATGATCAAGCCGCCCGGCTTTAAGAGACGATAAATTTTCGCGAAGTATTTTGGCAGGTTGTGCTGGCCGACGTGTTCGAACATGCCGACTGAAGCGATTTTATCGAATGTTGCATCTTCTGGCACGTCACGGTAATCCATGAGATGGACTTGCACGCGATCCTGTAAACCACGCGCCTGAATTTGTTCCTGCACATAGTCGTGCTGGTTTTGGCTGAGCGTAATACCGGTGGCGCGCACTTGGTAATGCTCGGCCGCCCAAAGAATCAGTCCGCCCCAGCCACAGCCAATATCGAGCAGGCTTTCCTCCGGCTTGAGGTCGAGCTTGCGGCAAATGTGGTCAAGCTTCTGTTCTTGCGCGCGCTCCAGCGTGTCGTCGGCTTGCATGAAGTAGGCGCAGGAATACACGCGGCGTTGATCCAGCCACAGCGCATAAAACGCGTTGGAGACATCGTAGTGGTGGCTGATATTTTTGCGGTCGGTGGGTTTGGAATGTTTCCACCAGGATAGTGCGCGGCTTTTTTTATCGACGACGACTTCGCTCTCGCACAGGTGCTCACCGAAAGAAATGATATCGCGCATCCGACCCGCTAGGTCGATCCCCTGTTCGACATAGCTCTTGGCGAGTTTGCCCAAGCTGGGCACGGCGAGGTTCATCAAGGCCTTGGCGTTATTGATCTTGAGCGTGACATTCGGCTGCTCGGAGAGGCGCAGGGCTTGGCCATTCCACAATTCAACCGCCACCGGCAACTGATGCCGGCGCAGGCGGTTTTCGACCAGCTTGAGAATTTGGCTTTGTAACATCGTATTCCTCCTCTGATGCACGCCTTTGTGCTGGCGCGTGTTAGCTCAGTATAGGAAACGATTGCTACAAATTTAAGCTAAATCTTGCGCCAGCGAGGCGCGCACCGGCTCCGGTAGCGCAGCGATTTCTGAGGTGTACTCCGAGTGATCGACGCCGATGCTGATGGTGGCGCCGGCTTTGATCGCGGCGATACTGGCGGGGTCGAGTTCGAAGCGCAGGAAGTGCACGGCAGAAGTTTTTTCCTCATTTTCGCGCGCCAAGTCTTCGTCGGCGATGGCGTACACCTTGGCCTGCCCCAACGCGCGCACCCAACTTTTGTCCTCGATCCCTTTCAAACGTGCCAGCATCACGCGGCGCTCGTCCTCATCCGTGTACTCGATCATCAAGGTGGCTTTCCAGTTGCTGCCATCGGGGATCAGCGGGTTGTAGGTGTCGAGTTCATCTTGAATGCCGGCTTCTTCGAAAATGCGCTCGGCGCGCAGCATTTCTTGAACCTGGTAGCGCATGGTCAACTCATCTTCGAAGATGAGGGTAATGTGATCGCCCAAGCAAACGGTGCGGACTTTTTTGTGCGCGATGACTTGGGCGCGTAGGGTGGGGCGTGCCTTGGCGTAGGCTTCAAGCGTCATCAAATTATCGTGAGTGAGTTTCGGCATGGCAGTTCCTTGTGTCGGCATGGATGCTTGCATGATCATCATTCCTTATGTTGTCCGTCGATCGGACCTTCTTTAAACAGATTGTCTTTGAGCTCGTGGGAGAAGGCCGGATCGTGGCGCCGAATCCACTCCAACACCATGGCGGCATGCTCTTTTTCTTCGTCGCGGTTGTGGGCGAGGATGCGCTTCAGTTCGGCATCGCTGCATGCGTCCACGCGCTGGTTGTACCAGTCCACCGCTTCCAGTTCTTCCATCAAGGAGACAATGGCGCGGTGCATGTCCATGGTCGCGGCGGAGAGGTTTTCAATGGGTTCGTGATAGCCTTCATTAGCCATGAGAGTTCTCCTCTTAGAGTCCGTAAGCGATGCGAATTAGAGTGATCGGGTGTTCCTTCTGCGCTGTGGTGCCTGCGCCCATGCCTTGCATGATGTGGCGGCCGGCGATAGCGCAATCGGAGCTGATGTAATCCGGTTCGTTATTGGCCATGGCTTTGAATACGGGCTTGCCGATTTTCATCGAGTTGGCGAAGAACTCGGATTTCACGCCCCAGGTGCCGTCGTGGCCGGAGCAGCGCTCCACCGTGTTGACTTGCGTATCTGGCACCAATTGCAACATCTCGCGGGTTTTTTGTCCCATGTTCTGCACGCGCAAATGACAAGCGATGTGATAAGAAACCTTTCCCAGTTTTTGCGGAAAGTCGGTCTTTAAGAGACCATCGACCTTGCGCGCGATCATGTACTCGAACGGATCCCACATCGCTTCTGCTACCAAGGCCACATCTGTATCGTTGGGGAACATCAAGGGCAATTCCTGTTTATACATCAGCGTGCAGGACGGCACGGCGCTGAGAATCGCATAGCCTTCGCGCGCCATTTTGGCGAGTTGTGGGATGTTGATGTCTTTGAGTTTCTCCACTGCATCGAGATCGCCCAATTCTAATTTGGGCATGCCGCAGCAGGCTTCTTTCTCTACCAGTCGCGCGGGAATCTCATTGTGCGCGAGGATTTTCAATAGGTCGTGGCCGATACCGGGCTCGTTGTAATTCACATAACAGGTGGAATAAATCGCCACTTTGCCTGGCGTGCGCTGGCCGGTTTTGACTGGGAAGCTGTCCTTGGGTTCGGCGTTGGGGCGAAATGTCGCGCTGGCGTATTCGGGTAAGACGCGGTCTTTGTGCACGCCCAGCACGCTGTCCATCACAGCGCGCGCGGCCGGAGTTTTGTTCAGCGCATTCACGGTTTGCACCACCACCGGGATCGTCGCCAGCTTGCCCATCAGGTCGGTGCTGGAGAGCAGCTTGTCACGGAATTTGGTTTCGCCTTTTTTGTACTTGACCGCTTTCGCACGCAGCATCAGGTGCGGGAAATCGATCGCCCACTCATGCGGCGGCACATACGGGCATTTGGTCATAAAGCACAAGTCGCACAGATAACATTGATCGACGACTTGCCAATAATCTTCGGTTTTCACCCCATCCACTTCCAGCGTGGGGGAGTTGTCCACCAGATCGAACAGGGTGGGAAACGACGTGCACAGACTTACGCAACGGCGGCAGCCATGGCAAGCATCGAATACCCGATGTAACTCTTGATTGAGCGCGGTTTCATTCCAGAAGCTCGGGTTTTTCCAATCCAATGCATGCCGCTTGGGCGCTTCGAGACTTCCTTCACGCGCAGTCATTGCCTTGCCTTTCGTGTTGGGTGGGTTAAATACTTCCGCTCCAAGCGGAGCGGAAGTGGGGATCACTTAGAGCGATTAACTGCCTAGGGTGTCAAATGCTTTCTGGAAGCGGTTGGCGTGCGAGCGTTCCGCTTTGGCCAGCGTTTCGAACCAATCGGCGATTTCGTCGAAACCCTCGTCGCGCGCGGATTTCGCCATGCCTGGGTACATATCTGTGTACTCGTGGGTTTCACCGGCAATCGCGGCTTTCAGATTGGCGCCCGTGGGGCCGATCGGCAGGCCGGTGGCGGGGTCGCCCACGGCTTCCATGTATTCCAGATGGCCGTGCGCATGGCCAGTTTCGCCTTCCGCAGTGGAGCGGAACACGGCAGCAACATCGTTATAGCCTTCCACGTCTGCTTTTGCTGCAAAGTACAGATAACGGCGATTGGCTTGTGATTCGCCAGCGAATGCTGCTTTCAGGTTGTCGAAGGTTTTCGAGCCTTTGAGTTCCATCACGGTCTCCTTGTAAAGTTGATGGGGGTGGTAAACAATTTAAAACAGTTAGACTTAATCTAATCTGTGAACAAAGTATAGGGATGGGCGGGTTGGGCGTCAAGAGGGTGTTGAATAAAAGGCTAAGCGTGGATTAGGAATCAAAAGGAACTAGCGGATTCTCGCTAGGTTCCCCCTGCGCCTTCTGCTTAGGCTAGTCTTCCAAAATGCAAAAACGCTTGCTCGATTTCGGCGAAAGTCTGTGCGATCGGCGTGGTAATGATTTCCATACCGAGCTGGCGCGCGATGCGCGAGGCGGAAAATAGTCCGCGCACCATTTCTCGGCCATCCACCGTATCCACCACTAGCGCATGCTGCCGGCCGCAACGTTGCAGGGTGGAGACAATGTTACCGATGCGCGCAGCGAGCACGTCAGATAGTTTCAGCACCTCCAACCTTTCGCGCGGTGTCATGATGTCGGCCACTGCAATCTCGCGATGTATACCGCCTTGGCGTTCAATGAATTGCAGCGGTTTCTCACCTAGCAGGTCGCTGGCGGTAACCAATCCCACCAATGCTCCCTCGCTATCTAGCACGAAGAGCATCCGTACGCCGCGCCGCCGCATGCGCTCTTCAGCCACCTCAATGCGCGTGTCGGGCGTGATGGTGACAGCGGTCGTGGTTCTTAAATCGGTCATGACATCTACCGCCGGGTGATTCGTTTTTAGGTGGCAGGTTTGTTGTAAATCAGGTTGGGACAAATCTGCCCCGGGTGCGAGAGCATGCAATTGCAAGGGTGTGTAATCACTCAGCATAGCGGTTCCTTTCAACAGATTGGGCTTAAAGCCTATCCACTTAATATTAGAACATGCGGCTAAATTGGCAACCACTCACTACTGGGGACAGGTGTGCTCAGAATTTACAAGGGCATCGGCTGCGCGTCCGCCAAGCGCAACCAGCCGCGCACGATGCGATACAGCACCCAAATTCCGGTCACTACGCCGATGATCCAGGCGGCGGGGATGCCGACGATCGTCAAGCTCAGCAAAATCATTGCGATCAGCCATAGCAATGCGAACCAGAAGGTGCGGATTTGCCAGCGGAAGTGGGATTGCAGATAAGAGCCGTAAGCCTCGTCGCGCTTGAGGTAATTCAGAATCACCGCGATGATCGACGGCCAGCCGGTGAGAAACGCCGTCACGATAAAAGCTGAGCTGAGTAAGCCGGTTACCGCGCTGAACGCATGCAGCCCATAGATGACATGGGTGAGCGTGATCAGGCTATCGCGGGGCGCGCTAGGGCTGTTCACGAGGGTGGCCTATGTGTTTTCTGCGGAGCGCAAACGAGTACGCTGATCGCGGTCGAGGTAGGTAACCAATTCGTTCAGCGCCAAGCGATAGACATCGCGCTTGAATTCGATCACCGACTCCAGCGGCACCCAGTACTCGCTCCAACGCCAAGCGTCGAATTCCGGATGTCCGCTTGCGCGCAAGCTCACATCGCAGTCACGACCCACCAAGCGCAGCAAGAACCAGATTTGTTTCTGGCCCTTATAGCTGCTGCGCCACTCACGCTTGATCCAATGCGTCGGCACCTCGTAACGCAACCAGTTTTTAGTGCGGCCCAGGATATGCACATGATGGGACTGTAAGCCCACCTCTTCATGCAACTCCCGGTACATGGCCTGTTCAGGGGATTCCCCCTTATCAATGCCACCCTGCGGGAATTGCCAGGAATGTTCGCGTATCCGTTTGCCCCAGAAAACCTCGTTTTTTGCGTTGCACAAGATGATGCCGACATTGGGTCGATACCCATCGCGGTCGATCATTCTCGATCCTTCAATTTGTTAATTCTTACCATTGTTTCATATTTCAAATGGCAAATACAAGGTGCGCAGAACGGGGTTGGCGATCGGGTACAATAGGGTTTTCATTCAAACTGTTAGAACAAGTCCATGCCCGTTAATTTCACACCCACCGCGCGCGATAATTTACTACCGATCAAAGGGATATCTCTGGGGATCACCGAAGCCAATATCAAGAAGCCGGGGCGCAAGGATTTGCTGGTGATTGCGCTCGACGCAGGGGCGGAAGTGACCGCCGTTTTCACCCAAAATCGCTTTTGCGCCGCGCCGGTGATCGTGGCGCGAGCACATCTCGAATCCGGGCGGCCGATCCGCGCGCTGGTGATCAATACCGGCAACGCCAATGCCGGCACCGGCGAGGAGGGCCTGACCCGCGCCGGGTCGGTGTGCCGTGAGTTATCGGCGCTGCTCGGGTGCAAATCGGAGCAAGTTTTGCCGTTTTCTACCGGCGTGATCATGGAGCCGCTACCGGTAGAGAAAATTTTGGCTGGCCTGCCGAGTTGTGTGAATAACTTGGGCCAAGCTGACTGGTACGATGCGGCGCAAGCGATCATGACCACGGATATCGTACCTAAAGCTTTTTCTCGGCAAGTGACGGTGAATGGACAAACCGCCACCATCACCGGCATTGCCAAAGGCTCGGGCATGATTCACCCGAACATGGCGACCATGCTCGGCTATATCGCCACCGATGCCGCCGTGACGCAAGAGGCGCTGCAAGCGATGCTGCATCACGCCGTGGCGCACTCTTTCAATTGCATCACCGTGGACGGCGACACCTCCACCAACGATGCGTGTGTATTGATCGCCACCGGGATTGGCGGGGCGTGCGTTTCCAGCGCCAGCGGCGACGATTACCTGACGCTGCGCGACGCGGTGACCGATGTGGCGGCGAGCTTGGCGCAAGCCATCGTGCGCGACGGCGAAGGCGCGACCAAATTCATGACGATTCAGGTGGAAGGCGGCAAATCCGCTGCCGAGTGCCGCACGGTCGCGTATGCGATCGCACATTCGCCGCTAGTCAAAACCGCATTTTTCGCCTCAGACCCGAATTTGGGCCGTATCCTGGCCGCGATCGGCTATGCGGGCATCCCTGATCTCGATGTCTCCAAGATTCAGTTGTATCTCGGCGATGTCTTGGTGGCGGAAAAGGGCGGCCGCGCCAGCGCCTATCGCGAACAAGACGGCCAGCGGGTGATGCAGCAAGCGGAGATTTTGGTGCGCGTGCTGCTGCATCGCGGCGAAGCAGTGGCGACCGTGTGGACCTGCGATTTTTCCTACGACTATGTGAAGATCAATGCGGAATACCGAAGCTGATTTGCTGGCGCGGGTGGCGGGGCTGATCGATCGCCTGGAAACGCTGTTGCCCGCGCCTGCTGCTGCGCCGGATTGGAAAGCTGCCATCGCCTATCGCTGGCGCAATCAAAACGGTCGTGGCTTTCTGAAACCGGTGCCGCATCCGCACCGTATCCGCTTGGCCGATTTGCGCGGCGTGGACGAGCAAAAGCAAATCATCGAGCGCAACACGCGCCAATTTGTCGCGTGCCAGCCCGCGAACAATGTGCTGCTCTCCGGCGCGCGCGGCACGGGCAAATCCTCCTTGGTCAAAGCGGTGCTGAGTCAATTTGCTTCCAAAGGCCTGCGTCTGATTGAAGTGGAAAAACGCGATCTGGGCGATTTGCCCGATATCGTGGATCTGATTTATGGCCGGCCCGAGCGCTTTATCCTGTTTTGCGACGATCTGTCTTTCGGCGCGGATGAGCCGGGCTATCAGGCCTTGAAGGCGATTCTCGACGGTTCGATTGCCTCCACCTCGGATAATTTGTTGGTGTACGCCACCTCCAATCGTCGGCATCTGATGCCGGAATATATGGAAGAAAATCTCAGTACGCGCCATGTGGGGCACGAAGTGCATCCGGACGAAGCGGTGGAGGAAAAGGTTTCGCTCTCCGAGCGCTTTGGCGTTTGGTTGTCGTTCTATCCTTTCGATCAAGATGCCTATCTCGCCATCGCCGATTACTGGGTGGCGCAACTCGGCGGGACGCTGCGCGATGCGGAACAACGCCAACACGCCGCACTGCAATGGGCGCTATTGCGCGGCTCGCGCAGTGGCCGCGTGGCTTGGCAATTCGCGCGTGATTGGGTGGGTAGCCACGCCATCCCGCAGCGCGGTAAACGCGCCTGATGTCGGTTAGCACCGAAACCAAAATCACCGATGTCGCAGTTGCCATCATCACGCGCCCCGACGGTTCGTTTTTGCTGGCGCGTCGCCCCGCAGGCAAGCCTTATGCCGGCTATTGGGAATTTCCCGGCGGTAAGGTCGAGCCGAATGAGCGCGTGGCCGATGCACTGGCGCGCGAGGTGAAGGAGGAGTTGGGAATAGATGTGATTAGCGCGTATCCCTGGGTGACGCAGGTATTCACCTATCCCCATGCGAAGGTCAAATTGCACTTTTACCGCGTCACGGCCTGGCAAGGCGAACCGCACCCGCATGAAGGGCAGGTGTTTTCTTGGGAGCGCGCGGAGTCGGTGAGTGTTGAGCCAGTACTGCCCGCCAACGGCCCCATTTTGCGCGGCCTCTCTTTGCCGCCGGTGATGGGCGTGAGCCAAGCGGCCGAGCTGGGCGTCGAACCTTTTTTGGCTAAATTGGAGGCGGCATTGCAGCGTGGTTTGCGCTTGATTCAATTGCGCGAGAAGCAAATGTCTGACAAGGAATTGATCACCCTGGCTCGGCGTGTAGCAGAAGTCGCCCACGCACACGGCGCGCGTGTCTTGCTGAATGGCGCTGCGGCGTTGGTCGCGCAAACTGGCGTCGACGGCATGCATTTGAGCGCGCAGCAGCTCATGCGCACTGAGCGCCGTCCCGATGTCGCGTGGTGCGGCGCGTCCTGCCACACGCGACAAGAGATGGATCACGCGGCCCAACTCCAACTCGACTATGTCGTGCTCGGCGCGGTGCTGCCGACTGCGTCGCATCCTGGCGAGCAAACCTTGGGTTGGGAGCGGGTGCGTACGCTTGCTCAGGACTATCCGCTACCAATTTACGCCATCGGCGGCATGCGGCCGGAGGAGTTGGAGACGGCGTGGCGAAATGGCGCGCATGGCATCGCGATGCTGCGCGGCGCGTGGTGAGATGCGCTCGCTGCTGCTGTTCGCTGTGATCGCTGTTGCCGGGTGCGCGCAACAGGAGGCGCCTGTAGTAGCGTGTGCCGCGCTCACTCAGGGCTGCACGCTTGAACCAGGTAAGCTGTTCGCAAAAACGGATAGCATGCCCACGCCGCTTAAACCATTTGCTTTAACGGTCGTTGCGCCCACCGCACAGGAAGTGCATGTCGAATGGCACATGCAAGGCATGGAGATGGGCTTGAATCGCTATCGGCTCATCCGACAAGCCAACGGCGAATGGCGTGCGACCCTTACCCTGCCGGTGTGTGTAACCGGCCGCCGTGATTGGCTGATGGTGATCGAGGTAGATGGCGCGCGACGCGCGCTGGCGTTTCAGACGGGGTAAAAGTTTTTGAAAGACTAATGCGCGGGCGCTTTCACCGTCGCTTGTACATCGACCGCGCCGATCATGCGCTTGCCTTGCTTGAAGTTCAGCACCAACGGCACTTTGTCGCCTTCCTTCAGCGCTTGTTTCGGGTTGATCAGCATGAGATGCAGACCGCCCGGTTCGAGCTTCACCGGCTTGCCGGCTTCGAGTGCCAGTGCAGGGAGTTGGCGCATTTCCATCATGCCGTTGCGCATCGACATGGTGTGAATCTCGACCACTTCGGCGGCTGGCGAAGTAACGCTGCTTAAGCTGAGCGTTTGTTTGCTTTCGATAGTGAAGTAGGCAGCGGCGATTTGGGCGCCAGGCGGCGGCAGCCGCACCCAAGCATCAGTCACCTTGGCGATACCGGCGGCGTGGCCGATCGGCATCACCATCAATGAAAGGCAGAGCAAGACAAGTTTTTGCATAAACAAAAATCTCCAGGAAAAATTTTACTGGTCAGGTTCGGAGGGGACATCATCCGGCCCCGGCCCTTCGTTCAAGGGGACGCGATAGGATTCGCTGGCCCATTGGCCGAGGTCGATTAGGCGACAGCGTTCGCAACAAAATGGCCGAAACGGATTGCTGGAATCGTAGGGGCTGGGTTGGCCGCAGTGCGGACAGTTGACGAGACGCAGTTTCATTAGACTACAAACAGCAAAGGGTTAAATCGAATTCTACCTGGGTATCGCACACCTTGGGGCGTGCTGCGCCACCCAGGGCGGTAAAGCGGATATTGATGGCGTATTTGTTGGCGCTGATTTCGGGAAAGCACGGCAGATTTTCATCCAATCCCACGCGCAGCATTTGCGCGACGCGGCCGGAGACCATTTGCTGATAAGCGCCTTTGGGCGCCACCTGAAGCGTCGGCTGCCCGCTATCGCGCAAAATCTTCAGGATAATTTCGATCGCGCTATTGAGTGGGTCGAATGGCGCCATCCATTCGCGTAAGTTATTGCGCTGGATTTCTGGACCGAGGCTAAGCCAATAGTGATAAGACGGCACATCGAATTCGCATACGCCACCGGGGATGCACGCGCGCTGTTTGATGCTCATGACCCATTCATTATCACGCAGATGCTGGCCGATCTTGCCCGTCAGGCCTTGCAGTTGGGTGACGGTGCGGGTGATATTACGCAACACCTCTTCGAGCGCTTCGGATTTAACGCTCGGGTTGTTGCGCAGGGGTTCGAGGCTATGTTTTTGGCGTTCCAACTCTTGGATTAGGTCTGACTTTAGATCGCCGCGCGCGACTTCGAGAATTTCAAACAGCGAGAGCAGAGCGGCATGATGATCCAGCGCTTCGTTTAGCTCAGCGAAATGCGAAAACTTGGCGAATAAATTCTCCATGCGCATCAAGGTGCGAACGCGCTCATTCAGAGGATATTCGTAAGTGATCACCGGCTCTCCGCCCCGCCAAAATTGGACTATTCTGGACCAGAATCCCTAAAAATACAAACGACTTAGCGCAGAATTTAATGCTAAATCTAGGACTTAGGTGACGCTTTGCTGGCCAAGGATAAATATTGGGCATGCAGTGCTGCAACCTGGGCACGGAGGGTATCCAAGCCATTTTCGTTGCGGATGATGTCGTCGGCGCGAGCAAGCCGTGCCTTGCGTACGAGTTGCTGGGCCATGATGGCGCGCACTGTGGTCTCTGCCAACTTACTGCGTGTCGTAGTGCGCGTGATTTGGCTTGCCTCGGCACAATCCACCACCAGACTGCGTTGAATCAGCGGTAGATAATTTCCGGTCTCGAACAGCAGGGGAACCACGATCACGGCATAGGGCGCTTGGCAGGCATGGATCGCGGCAAGCACTTCAGCATAAATCAGTGGGTGCAAGATCGATTCTAATGTTTGCTTCGCGGCTGTATCAGAGAAGATCAGCGTGCGCAGCTGGCCGCGATCGAGCGTGCCGTCGGGCTGCAGAAAACTGGGGCCGAACCGATCAATGATTGCTTTAAAGCCTACCGCGCCCGGCTGCGTGAGTACATGAGAAACGGCGTCGGTGTCGATGATGGCCGCGCCCCATTCGGCGAAGAGCTGGGCAACCGTAGATTTTCCGCAGCCGATGCCGCCGGTGAGGCCGATGCAAAAGGCTGTCATCACATCGCTGCTAATGCAACCAGTTCAAATAAGCCTGGGTTAAATTCTGCCCCCACAGCAAGGCGATGATGCCGCCCCCAGCGAGGTAGGGGCCGAACGGAATCGGCTGGCTACGCTCGTGGCGCGCAAACAGGATGAGACTCACCCCGATAATCGCACCCACCAGGGAGGAGAGCAAGATCACCACCGGCAACAACTGCCAGCCAAGCCAAGCACCAATCGCGGCGAGCAGCTTGAAGTCACCATAGCCCATACCTTCTTTGCCGGTTACCAGTTTGAACAGCCAATACACTGTCCAAAGCGAAAAATAACCCGCGACCGCGCCTATGACAGAGGATTGAATATCAGTGAATAAGCCGCCCAGATTCGCGAGCAAACCAAGCCAGATCAAGGGCTGCGTGATTTGGTCGGGCAATAATTGCGTATCCGCATCGATGAAGGTCAGTGCGATCAGCGCCCAACAAAACAGCAGCGCGCTTAACGTGACAAAACTTACCCCAAAACGCCAAGCCACATAGCCGGAAAGTATCCCGGTGAGCGCCTCCACGATCGGATAGCGCGGGGAGATCGGTGCGGCGCAATGGTGGCATTTACCGCGCAAGAAGGCATAGCTTAAGAGGGGAATGTTCTCGATCGCACGAACCGCATGGCCGCAAGCCGGGCAGCGCGAATGCGGGGTGAAGAGATTAAATGGCTCGGCGTTCGGTGCGGGTTTCTCGTCGAGCTCTGCGCAAAATAAGCGCCACTCGCACGCCATCATTTTGGGCAGACGATGGATCACGACATTTAGAAAGCTGCCGATGATGAGGCCGAGCAAGATAACAAAGCCGACAAACAACGCCGGCACCTCTCGGGCGAGTGCCAGGGTTTCTGAAATCATGTGTGTGCGCCCGCTTAGACCGCTTGGCCCATTTTGAAAATCGGCAGATACATCGAAACGACGAGGCCGCCGATCAGCACGCCCAGCACCACCATGATAATCGGCTCAAGCAGGGCGGATAAGCGTTCCACAATGTCGTCCACCTCGCGGTCGTAGTAATCAGCGACTTTGCTCAGCATGGAATCGAGTTGCCCCGATTCCTCACCGATTTGCACCATCTGGATCACCATATTGGGAAATAAATTGGTGTTCTGCATGGCGGCGGTCAGATTGGTGCCGGTCGAGACTTCGCCTTGAATGCGTTTAGTGGCATGGAAGTACACTTGGTTACCTGCGGAGCCGGCAACAGATTCCAAGGCTTCGACCAATGGCACCCCGGCGGCGAACATGGTGGATAAGGTGCGTGACCAGCGTGCGATGGCGCTCTTTTCCAATAATTCGCCGAAAACTGGCACCTTAAGGGAGAGTCGGTCGATGACGTCCTGCATTTTTTTCGAGCGCTTCCAACTGTAGAAGAAGAACCAGGTGCCGCCGAACACAATGCCGAAGATCGCCCACCAATAAGTGACGAAAAAGTCGGACATCGCGATGACCACCTGAGTCGGTGCGGGCAAATCGGCGCCGAAACTCTTGAACAAGTCCTTGAAAGTCGGGATCACGAAAATCATGATGACGGCGGTAATGATGAAGGCCACCACCATGATCGCGGCCGGGTAGAACAGCGCGGATTTGATCTTGCTCTTGATGGCGATGATTTTTTCTTTATAGGTAGCGAGCCGTTCCAGCACGCCATCCAAAATACCCGCCTGCTCGCCGGCGTTGACCAGGTTGCAGAACAACGTATCGAAGTAAAGGGGCCGCTTGCCAAAGGCTTGCGCCAAGCTGCTACCGGAGGCGACATCGTTTTTAATATCGATGAGTAATTGTGATACAGCGGGATTGGAATGCCCTTTGGCAACGATTTCGAACGATTGCAGCAGCGGCACGCCGGATTTGAGCATGGTGGCGAATTGACGCGTGAAGAGGGCAATGTCTTTTTCGGTGATTTTTTTGCCACGGCCGAAGGTGGACCGTTTTTTAACTTTGGTGACACTGATGCCTTGGCGGCGCAACGTGGCGCTGACCAGGGCTTCGCCGCTGGCGCGCATATCGCCTTTTGTTTTTTTCCCTTTTTTATCTACACCTTCCCAGGCGTAGTTGAATTCCTTGACGGCTTTGACGGATTTTCTAGCGGCTGCAACGGCCATGGTGGTACCCCTTATTCGTTGGTCACGGCTTCGACTTCTTCCAGCGAGGTCAGCCCTGCTTTCACTTTCAATAAACCGGATTGGCGCAAATCTTTGACGCCCTCAAGTTTGGCTTGGTCAGCGATATCGACTGCGGTGCCATTCTTCATGATGATGCGGCTGATCGCATCGGTAATCGGCATCACTTGATAAATACCCACCCGTCCCTTGTAGCCGGTGCCTTTGCACATTTCGCAGCCAATATGGCCATAGGGCTGCCAGCTGCCGTCCAAATCATCTTCGGTGAACCCTGCGCGCAATAGTGCTTCTCGCGGAATATCGATCGGCTTTTTGCAACTGCCGCACAAGCGCCGGGCCAAACGTTGAGCGGTGATCAGAATCACCGACGAAGCGATATTGAACGGTGCGACGCCCATATTCATTAAGCGCGTAAGGGTGGTTGGCGCATCATTGGTATGCAGGGTGGAGAGCACCATGTGACCGGTCTGCGCGGCTTTGATCGAGATATCGGCTGTTTCTAGGTCGCGAATCTCGCCCACCATGATCACATCCGGATCTTGACGCAGGAAGGCGCGCAGTGCGGCGGCAAAAGTCAGCCCGGCCTTCTCGTTGACGTTGACTTGGTTTACGCCGGGTAAGTTGATCTCCGCCGGGTCTTCCGCAGTGGAGATGTTGGTGCCGGGTACATTCAATATATTCAGGCAGGTATACAGCGATACGGTTTTACCGCTACCGGTCGGGCCAGTAACCAAGACCATGCCATAGGGGCGTTGAACAGCATGCATCAGTGCTTCTTTTTGCGCCGGCTCGTAACCCAGGGCTTCAATTCCCAATTGCGCGCTGGTCGGATCCAAAATCCGCATCACGATTTTCTCGCCCCACAACGTGGGCAGACTGCTGACGCGGAAGTCGATAGCACGGCTTTTTGATATCACCAGTTTCATCCGGCCATCCTGTGGTACGCGTTTTTCCGCAATATCCATTTTGGAGATGACTTTGATGCGTGAGGCGATTTTGTCTTTGATGGCGAGGGGCGGCTTGGCTACTTCGTACAACACCCCGTCCATGCGGTAGCGGATGCGGTAGAACTTTTCGAATGGTTCGAAGTGAATATCGGAGACGTTGGAGTTGATCGCGTCGAGCAACACTTTCTGCAAATATTTTACGACCGGCGCATCATCGATATCGGCGGCTGCACCCCCCTCATCCTGCTTCTGTTCGGCTTCGCTCTCGAGCAAGTCCATGTCGACATCTTCGCCGACTAACTCATCCAGCTTATCGGTCGCCGTTTCGCCAGCCCGCTCCACCAGCTTGCCGAGCTTGTCGTCTTCCACCACAACGGGGTCGACCACCATGCTGGTTTGAAACTTGATCTCATCCAACGCTTGGGCATTGGTGGGATCGGACATGGCGACGAAAAGACGCGTGCCGCGCTTATACAAGCCCAGCACACGCCGTTCTTGCATCAACTTGCCCGGCAGCAAGTCATGCGGGATATGCTCGATATCGACCGCATTCAGGTCGAGCAAGGGGAAGCCGAAAGTGTGCGACGTGAATTCCGCCACATCCAACGCATTCATTTTGCGCGTGAGAATGAGTTGCGAGACAAAACCCACGCCGGATACATTAGCTTGGCTTTGAATTGCTTCCGCTTCTTGTTCAAGCAGCTTGCCATGCTGCACCAGGGTGCGGGCAAGCGCGGAGAGACTCGTCGTCGATGTAGCAGCAACCATGGGCTAGGTGTTTCTTATCCTTAAGAAATTAGGTCAATAATGCCGTTGACAACCCTGTTTGTAAAGGCAATCTTGGCTTACGCGTTGGTAATCTCCGCTGCCGGCGCGGGGGGGTAGAGTCGAACCACCTTCACCACTCTATCTTGAGTTTGCACCACTTCCAGTGTGTGGTCAGCAATGCGGAAGCTGGTACCGGCTTCCGGGATATCCTCGAAGTACTCTAAAACCAGTCCATTCAATGTCTTAGGTCCATCAAGCGGAAACTTCGTGCCGAGCTTGCGGTTCAATTCTCGCAGCGAACTGCTGCCGTCGATCAACCAACTGCCATCCTCTTGCGCGCGGAAATTGGCTGAATGCAGCGGCGAGCGCGTGGTGAACTCGCCCACAATTTCCTCCAGAATATCTTCCACTTTCACTAAGCCCTGCAACTCACCGTACTCATCCACCACGATGCCGAATTTGCGCTGGTTCTCCTGGAAATTCTGGAGTTGGGTCAGCAGCGGCGTGCCCACAGGTATGAAATACGGCTCGCGCAGGATTTGCTTGAGGGCTTCCAGCGTAATTGACTCGCCTTGTGCCTGGTGCAGCACCTTGCGTGTATGCACGATGCCGATAATGTTATTCAGTTCGCCTTGATAAACCGGCAACTGTGTGTGGTGGCTGGTGGTGAGTTGGCGCCAAATCGTTTCCAAATCCGCTTCGATGTCGATCGCCTCGATCTGGCTGCGCGGCGTCATCACATCGTCCACCGTGATGGATTCGAGCTCAAACAAATTGAGCAGCACGCTCTGGTGTTTTTTCGGGATGAAGCCACTGGCTTCCATTACCAGCGTGCGCAGCTCCGGCATGCTGATCTTGTGCTCCAGTGCTTCGCTCGGCCGCAAGCGCAGCAGCCGCAGCAAGCCTTGCACGAACAAATTGACGAACCAGATGATCGGATAAAACAGGCGAATCAGCGGCTTCAGCACATAGCTGGCGGGAAAGGCGACCTGCTCGGGATAAGCCGCTCCCATCACCTTGGGGCTGATCTCGCTGAACACCAGAATCAGAAAGGTAACCGCCAGCGTGGCGACGGTGACCGCGAATTCGCTATTGCCGTAGAAGCGTACTGCTATGACCGTGACTAAAGCCGCAGCCATGGCGTTGACCAAATTATTGCCGAGCAGAATCACGCCGAGCAGCTTATCGGTTTGCGCCAATAAGGCCGCAGCACGCGCAGCACCCCGATGGCCGTGCTGCACGAGATGCCGCAGCCGGTAACGGTTGAGCGACATCATGCTGATTTCTGAGATCGAAAAAAAAGCGGACAGAATGAGTAAAACGACTAGCGCACTGAGCAAGGCGCTTAAGGGGATGTCGTCCAAGCTAGCTCCTATCGCCCCAAAAGTTGCAGCGCCACTTTGCTGCCCAGATAGGCCAGCACCAGCATGGCAAAGCCCGTGAGCGACCAGGCAATGGCGGTGCGTCCGCGCCAGCCGTAGATTTGACGTCCCAGCAGCAAACCGGCATAGATCAGCCAGGATAAAAGCGCAAATACGGTCTTATGCTGCGTGAAATAGGCAAACGAAAAGGGTTTGCCGAACACTTGCTCGGAAAAAAGGATGCCGCTGACTAAGGCGAGCGTGAGCAGCACGAAGCCGATGCCGATAATGGTAAACAACAGTTTTTCCAGCGTTAGCAGTGGCGGGAATTTGGCAACGGCGGAATGGACGGCATGCGCGTGTAAACGCTTTTCCAATAAGGACATGACGCCCGCGTGCAGCGCGGCAATGGTAAACAAGGCATAAGCGAGAAACGCCATGGCCAGGTGCGCCAGCAACAGGGGGGTTGTAGTGAGTTGCACCGGTCGTTCCGGCAGGATCAGCGGCAACAACACCGCCAAGGCGGCGACGGGCAGGATTACCGCCGTCAAGGCGTCCACCGGTTGGCGCAGGCTGCTCAAGGCATAGATCGTCAGCGCGAGCCAGGCAATGGCGGATAGCGCCTGTCCCACCCCAATCGAGATTTCGTGCGCGCCCCAATTGCCGGTGACCAGCAGCCAGGCATGCAGCCCGAGCGGGATCAGAATAGCCACGCGCGCCCAAGTTTGCCAACCGGTACCGGATGCGGTATTTCCCCCCGCCCAATTCGCGCGCCAGAACGCAAAAGCCAAGGCGGCATAGAGCAAGGCGGCGATGGAATAGGGGAGGGGGCCGGGCATGGATAGAGTAAAATGGCGAGTTAATGAAAACCCATTATAACGCAGCAAAGAAACAACTATGTTCGACAATCTAAGCGGGCGCTTAGGCAGCGTCATCAAGCAACTGCGCGGTCAAGCGCGGCTGACCGAAGAAAATATTCAAGACGCCTTGCGTGATGTACGCATGGCGCTGCTCGAGGCCGATGTGGCGCTGCCGGTGGTGCGCGACTTCATCGCGCATGTCAAAGCGCGCGCACTCGGGCGCGACGTGATCGGCAGCTTGACCCCCGGCCAAGCGCTGGTTCAAGTAGTGTACGAAGAGCTCGCCGCCCTGATGGGCACGACGCAAGAGGGGCTCAATCTCGCCACCACACCGCCAGCCATTATTCTCATGGCCGGTCTACAGGGTGCGGGCAAAACCACGACCTGCGGCAAGCTGGCGCGGCTGCTGAAAGAGCAAAAAAAGAAAGTCCTGCTCGTCAGCTGCGACGTGTACCGCCCCGCCGCAATCGAGCAACTGCGCCAACTGGGCGCGGCGATGGAAGTGGATTGTTTCGACGCCGCGAGCGATCAACCACTCGCTATCGCGCAAGCCGCAGTTACGCACGCCAAGACTCGCTATTACGATGTGCTGATCGTCGACACCGCCGGCCGCTTAGCGATCGATGCAGCGATGATGGCGGAAATCAAAGCCCTGCATGCGCTGCTAAACCCGATTGAAACCTTGTTCGTGGTGGATGCGATGCAAGGCCAGGATGCGGTCAACACCGCGAAGGCATTTAACGACGCGCTGCCCTTGACCGGCATAGTGTTGACTAAGCTCGACGGCGATGCGCGCGGCGGCGCGGCCTTGTCGGTGCGGCAAATTACCGGCAAGCCAATCAAATTCGCCGGTGTATCGGAAAAGCCCACCGGGCTGGAACCGTTCTACCCTGACCGCATGGCGCAGCGCATCCTCGGCATGGGCGATGTACTGAGTTTGATCGAGGACACGCAACGCCAAGTCGATCACGAAGAAACCGCGCGCCTGACCAAGAAGCTCAAGTCGGGTAAAGGCTTCGATCTGGAAGACTTCAAGGCGCAATTGCAGCAAATGCAAAAAATGGGCGGCTTATCCGCGCTCATGGACAAGCTGCCCGGCAATCTGGCGCAGGCCGCGCAAGGCAAGCAAGTCGACGACAAAGCGCTGCACCGGGTGGAAGGCATTATCAATTCCATGACCCCGGCCGAGCGGCGCAATCCTGCCTTGCTCAAAGCCTCACGCAAGCGCCGCATCGCCGCTGGCGCCGGTGTGCCGGTGCAGGAAATCAATCGCCTGCTCACTCAATTCGAGCAAATGCAGAAAATGATGAAAACTTTCTCGAAGGGCGGTATGGGCAAGATGATGCGCGGCATGAAGGGCATGCTGCCCGGCATGTGAGTGCGTGTGCCTAGTTCGGCAGCGCCGCGCTCTCGGCCAGTTGCTGTACTAACTCCGGTTCCATATCGATGCCCAACTCGTCGCCGGGGTTGATCATGATGCCGAAGCCCGCATCCATTTTCTCCAACACCCAGGTGAATTCGGTCAGCAGCCCGCCTTTGAAATCCGGGTAGTGTTCAAGAAAAGGTTTGGCGCGCTCCGGGCTGGTGAACAGCACCAGCGCGCTCACACCATCTCCATCTTGCACCACTAGCGGTTGGGCATGGGTCGAGCGCTGAATACCGCTGACCGCGCCATCGTCTTTGACCGGCATGAACACTTGCGATGCTAGCAATTGCTTCATGAAATCTTCGCTCTTCGACTCGCCCAGTTGCGCGGCGTGGAGCTGTTGTTCCAAATCGTTTTTTAAGGTTTCCATGGTCTTCCGGTAGAGATTGGGCTAAGCGTGGCCGCCGTTGCTGACTTCGGATAACAATTGCGAACCAGCCGAGGACAAGCACATGTGCAAAATATTCTTTTCGTTGGCGCGCAATTCCAACAGACCTAATTGTCGCAACAACACCAGCCGGTCGTTCACGAATTCCTTGGAAGGAATGATCTCGCTCGCCAGCCCGGAGAGATTTTCATACACCGACCCACCCTGCGATACCGCGCGCATGATTTCCAGGTCGGCGCCGGAGAGGCCGGCGCGGAAAAAATCTTCGGGGGAGCGCGGCGTGCTGAGCGCTGGGCCCTCGGGCTGCTTCTGTCCCAATTGCAGCAACTTATGCGCAATGCGCTCGAAGATGCGCCGCGACAGCAGCACATAAATCAGGCAAAAACCGGCGAAAACGAATAGGGCATTCGGTCGAGTGCGCCCGAATTCGAGCAGGTTGCTCGATGTCATATTGAGGAACAAGGGCACGGTGAGCGCGGCGACAATGCCTAGCACGATGAATTTAACTAGTTCGCGTGCAGAAGTTTTTCCCTCGGGGTCGCTCAAGAAAAAGTTGGCAATGCCTGCGAGCAGACCCATGGCCATCATGATGCCGAGGATCATCAACATATAGCCATCGAACAGCGCGGTATTGGTAGCGTTTCCCATATTCCCTCCTCTTGATGAATGCGCGGCCTAATCTATCTTAGCGGCGCTTTGTCTGAGTTGCTGCATCAACTTCTCTGCCGCGCTTTCTACAAAACGGCGCGAGAATAGCACGAACAGTAAACAGAACCCGGCGAACACGAACAGATCAATCGGCCGTGATTTAGCCCCCGCGAGTAGATCACTCGAAATCATATTCAGAAACAGCGGCACGGTGAGCGCGGCGACAATGCCCAGCAAGGCGTATTTGATCATTTCCTTGGGCGCAGAGCCGCCGCCCTTGTCGCTCATGAAGTAATTCGCCAGGCCACCCAGCATGCCGGCGATGACCATCACCGCGAGTAGTAGCAGCATGTAGTTGTCGAGTGTGATTCCGCCGGCAGTCATTTGTAAAGTACCTTGCAGTTCCATGGTGATTCCCTCCTCAGCTTAAAAGCGAATGTAGGTGTAGCGCTGTTGTGGTAAATCAATGAGGCGGGCGTGGTCGCCATGCACCACGCACACACCCGGCATCAAGTCTTCCGTGCTCCAAACCATGCCGATGCCGGCATCCCAGACGTCACCCATGATGTCGTACACGACGCGAATATTCTTTTTTTGAGCGATGGTGAGGATCGGTATTGGGGTAAGGGTGAGCGGATCAGGCTCGGCGGACGGGGGTGACGCGGCCAGATCCTGTGTGCCGGCAGACAGGAGAAAGAGAAAACAGCTGAGGATGAAAAATCGGCGCATGTATGGGGGGGACGCCTAAGTTGATGAAGCTTAGCAATTTTATCGGGCTTTTGCCAACGCTTTCAACGCTGCGCGGAGCTTGGTAACAGATGAGTAGTTTAAGTCCCGCTTCAGGGTGGACGGTTTGCCTTGACCGGACTGTCTGGGCTACCTACCATTACCGCTCTTAATTTAAGGGCAATATTCGTGGAACTGGAACAAATTCGCGGGGTGATTGAAGCGGATATGCAGCGCGTGGATAGGGTGATTCGGGCGCGCTTGCACTCCGAGGTGGTGTTGATCCGCCAAGTGTCGGAATACATCATCGGCAGCGGCGGCAAGCGCCTGCGCCCAGCGCTGGTGCTGCTCTCGGCCGGGGCCTTCGACTATCGCGGCGAGCATCATTATGAGTTGGCGGCGGTGGTGGAATTCATCCACACCGCCACGCTGCTGCATGACGACGTGGTGGATGAATCCAATTTGCGGCGCGGGCGGCAAACCGCCAATGCCCTATTCGGCAACGCCGCCAGCGTACTGGTCGGTGATTTTTTGTATTCGCGCGCGTTTCAGATGATGGTGGGCGTGAACCAGATGCGTGTCATGCAAGTGCTGGCCGACGCCACCAACACCATCGCCGAGGGCGAGGTGCTGCAACTGCTCAATTGCAATGATCCGGATATCGACGAGGCGCGTTATCTCCAAGTGATACGTTTTAAAACCGCCAAGCTGTTCGAAGCTGCGACCCGGCTCGGCGCTATTTTGGGTGAGGCGTCCGACGCAGATGAGGCCGCCATGGCCAATTACGGCATGCATCTCGGCACCGCGTTCCAATTGATCGACGACGTGCTGGATTATTCCGGTAACCATGAAGACACCGGCAAAAATCTGGGCGATGACCTGGCCGAGGGCAAGCCCACGCTGCCGCTGCTCTACGCCATGCAGCACGGTACGCCGGCGCAAGCCGCGCTGATCCGCAGCGCCGTCGAGCAAGGCGGCCTGGACGATTTCACGCAGGTGTTGGAAACCATCCACGCTACCGGCGCACTGCAATATGCCGCGGACCAAGCGCGGCGTGAAGTGGATATCGCTTGTGCCGCGATCCAGCACCTGCCGGATTCAAATTACAAGCAAACGCTGTTAGAATTAGCGGCTTTCTCGGTGACGCGCAATCATTAAGTAGTAGCGCGTTAAGCTGGAATCGGGGTGTAGCTCAGCCTGGTAGAGTACTGCGTTCGGGACGCAGGAGTCGGAGGTTCGAATCCTCTCACCCCGACCATCGTTTCTTGTTCATAAATCCTAGTGGTCCAATGATATGATGCCTTTTCGTTTTTACGTGCGGAGTTAGGTATGGGCAGGTTTTTAGCCATCGTGATCGGTGGCTTCATCATTTATCTTCTCCTGAAAAAATACTTCCGGAATCTGCAAGGGCCGGCGCCCAGCGCCAAGCCGCCCATTGCCGAAAATATGGTGCGCTGCGCCCACTGCGGCGTAAACGTGCCGCAAACCGAGGCCATTTTCAGTCGTGGAGAATATTTCTGCGGCGATGAGCACCGTCAACTTAAGCAGCGATAAGCCCGGCGCGGCGCTAAGCGCGCACCAAGTGGGCGAGCCGGAACGGCTGTCGCAGTATCCTGCTCACCTCGCCAATACCTATTGGCGTTCGCTGCATTACTTCAATCTCTATCGCATGATCGCGGCCGGCATTTTGCTGCTGGCGCATTTATTTTTGGGCGGGCGCAACCCGTTCGGCGCGCTGGCCCCCAATGTGTATGTGCTCGCCAGCGTGCTTTATCTCTTGTTCTGCGCGGGCGTTATCGTCTCGATTCAAACACGCTGGCCGCGCTTCGACCTCCAGCTCTCCGTGCAAGTCATCGCGGATATTCTGCTCATCACGGTCTTGATGTACAGCAGCGGCGGTATCGCCAGTGGCTTAGGGCTATTGATTCTGGTGACGCTGGCCGCGTCGAGCCTGATCTCGCGCGGGCGGCTGGCCATGTTTCACGCCGCGATCGCCACCATCGCCGTGTTGCTGCAGCAAACGTACTTGTCCTACACGCAAACTGATGCTGGTGGCTATCTGCAAGCGGGCTTGTTGTCGATTGCCTATTTCGCCATCGCCGGCCTGGCGTATGTATTGGCCAAGCGGCTGACCGCGAGCGAGGCCATCGCGCAGCGCCAGCGCGTCGATCTGGCCAATCTGGATGCAGTCAATCGACTGGTGATTCAAGATATGCAAGATGGCGTGATCGTGGTGGATGGTGATAACCGCGTACGTCAACTAAATACTCAGGCTGAGCGCTTGCTCGGCCCGCTGAGGGGGCGCCGCGGTGAAGTGGCGATGGATGACTATTCCCACGTCTTGGCCCAGCATATCGCGGCGTGGCGCGAATCAGGTGATATCAGTGTGTTACCGCTGCGCACGCCGGGTGGCAACCGTTCGTTTCGCGCGCGCATCATCCCGATCGGTGACAAACGTGCCTTGGGCGCGGTGGTCTTTCTGGAAGATTTAAGCCGCCTGCAAGCGCAAACGCAGCAACTCAAACTGGCCGCACTGGGGCGGCTGACGGCCAATATCGCGCATGAAATTCGCAATCCCTTGAGCTCCATTGGTCATGCCACGCAGTTGCTGCAAGAAGAGGAAGGCTTCGATGTGACGCAAAAGCGTCTGCTCGAAATTATTCGCGACAACACCTTCCGTCTTGACCGTATGGTGCAAGATATTCTCCAGCTCAACCGCAAGGATCGTGGTCAGCCCGAGACCATTCCGCTGGCGCAATTTCTCAACACCTTCCGCCAGGAATTTAGCCAGATCGAGCACATTGCGCCGGAGTCGATCGTCATCGAATCAGATCCCACGCTGAACTTCAACTTTGATCGTCTCCACTTGCATCAAATACTGTGGAATCTATGTCGCAACGCCTGGCGCCATGGTCAACAACAACCCGGCAGTATTCGTCTGGTAGCCAGCCGGGCGGATGCGGAGAATGTAATACAATTGGATGTGATCGACGACGGCCCCGGCGTGCCCAGCGCCATTCAAGCGCAGTTGTTCGAGCCATTTTTCACCACTGAGAGTACCGGCACCGGGCTGGGGCTGTATATTGCGCGGCAGCTCGCGGAAGCCAACGGTGCAACGCTGGATTACATTGAAACTACCGCCGGCGGACAGTTCCGTCTCAGCGGCAAAGGAGCCACGAGTTGAAACCACCAGCGCGCACGGCGGGCCAAAGCGCCCCCACCGTTTTGATCGTCGATGACGAGGCCGATATCTTGGAATTACTCGAGCTCACCCTGCTGCGCATGGGGCTCGAATCCAAACGCGCGATGAAAGTCGCCGCCGCAGTCGAATTGCTCAAAACCAATCACTACGATTTGTGCCTGACCGATATGCGGCTGCCGGACGGCACCGGGCTCGAATTAGTACAGCACATTGGCCAACATTATCCGGAGTTGCCGGTCGCGGTGATCACCGCCTATGGCAGCACCGACAATGCGGTGGCGGCGCTCAAGGCCGGCGCATTCGACTATATCGCTAAGCCGGTCTCGCTCGACCAACTGCGCGCGCTGGTCAAATCGGCGCTGAATGTGACCGAGGCTACCCGGCAGGAAACGGCGCAGCACATCCTGCTCGGCGATTCGCCGGCGATTCAGTTAGCGCGCGACATGATCGAGAAACTCGCACGCAGCCAGGCACCGGTGTATGTCACCGGCGAATCGGGGTGCGGCAAGGAGTTGGCGGCGCGCCTGATCCATGAAAAGAGCGCGCGCCAGGCGCAGCCTTTCATCGCCGTGAACTGCGGCGCGATTCCCGAAAATTTAATGGAGAGTGAATTCTTCGGCTACAAGAAGGGCGCTTTCACCGGCGCCGACGCCGACCGGGATGGTTTCTTCCAAGCCGCGAATGGCGGCACGCTATTTTTGGATGAAGTCGCCGACCTGCCGCTGTCGATGCAGGTGAAACTATTGCGCACGATTCAGGAAAAGAAAGTGCGCAAGGTGGGCGCCACGCAAGAGGATCCCATCGATGTGCGCATCATCAGCGCGACCCACCAAAGCTTGTCGAGCTTGGTGGAGAGCGGAAAATTCCGCCAGGATTTGTACTATCGGTTAAATGTGATTGAGCTCAAAATGCCGCCACTGCGCGAGATGCACGAAGATATTCCGCTCATCGCGCAAGCCATCCTCGAACGCCTGGCAAAGCTTTCGGGCACCCCCGTGCCGCACCTTACGCAGCCAGCCATCGCCGCCTTGCAGACCTATTCTTTCCCCGGCAATGTGCGCGAGTTGGAAAATATTCTGGAGCGCGCGCTGGCCCTATGCAGCGGCGAAACCATCGGCCCGGATGATCTCTACCTCAACGCATCGGTAGCTGGGGAGGGCGCAGTGGCGTATGAACCGGGCGCCAAATGGCCGTTGCAGGACTATCTGGATCGCTTGGAAAAAGAAGCCATTCTGGAAGCGCTGGATAAAACCCGGCACAATAAAACCGCAGCGGCAAAGCTGCTCGGCATTACCTTTCGCGCGCTGCGCTACCGGTTGGAGCGGTTGGGAATTGAGTAGGGCAGGCGTCGGGCGTCAGGCTTCAGGCGTCAGTGATAAGCGCGCGCACTGGTTTTTCCGACGCCTGTCCCCTGACGCCCGACGCCTGAATTTACCGATCCTTCCCCCGCTTACTCACCACCGTTTTCGCATTCCAAATATGCTCTGAATACTCGCGGATAGTGCGGTCGGAAGAGAATTTCCCCATATTCGCCACATTCAAAATCGCCTTGCGCATCCATGCATCTTTATCTCGATACAAATTCTCCACCTGTTGTTGGCAGTCGATGTATGAGGCGTAATCGGCGAGCAGCATATAGTGATCGCCGTGATAAGTCAGCGCGTTAAAGATCGGCTTGAACCGGTCGTGATCTTCGGGCGAGAAATAGCCGCTATTGAGCATATCCAGCGCCTGCTTCAACTCAGGATTGCTGTCGTAATAGGTCCACGGGTTGTAGCCGCTGGTGTTTAACTGCGCCACTTCGTCCGTATTCATGCCGAAGATGAAGATATTTTCCGCACCGACTTCGTCGTGGATCTCCACATTTGCGCCATCCATGGTGCCAATGGTCAGCGCACCGTTGAGCGACATTTTCATGTTGCCGGTGCCCGAGGCTTCGGTGCCGGCGGTAGAAATTTGCTCCGACAAATCGGCAGCCGGTACGATATCTTCCGCCGTGGACACGTCGTAATTCGGAATGAACACCACCTTGAGACGCTCGCCCACCATGGGGTCGTTGTTCACGATATCCGCCACATCGTTGATAAGCCGGATCACGCGTTTCGCCATCTGGTAGCCGGGCGCCGATTTGCCGGCGAAGATCACCACGCGCGGCACGCTGTCGGCACCATTGCGGATGCGGTTATACAGCGTGATCACATGCAGCACATTGAGTAACTGCCGCTTGTATTCGTGGATGCGTTTGATCTGCACATCGAACAGCGCATCCGGATTGACCTCGATTTTCAAGCGCTCCTGGATCATCTTCGCCAGGCGCACTTTGTTCGCGCGTTTGACCTTGGCAAATTCGGCACGGAAATCCGGGTCGTCCGCTAAGACGTTCAAGCGCTTGAGCTGGTCCAAATCCTTGGGCCAGGTCTTGCCGATGCGCGAGGTGATGAGCTTGGATAAGCCCGGGTTGGCTTGATTCAACCAGCGCCGCGGCGTGATGCCGTTGGTCATGTTGACGATTTGATCCGGCCATAGACGGTGGAAATCGGCAAAAATCGTTTCTTTCATGAGCTGCGTATGGATCGCCGCTACGCCGTTCACTTTGTGGCTGCCGACGATCGCCAGATGCGCCATGCGCACGCGCTTGCTACCGGTGTCGTCGATAATCGACATGCGCCGCCACATCGCCTGATCGCCCGGATAGCAATGCATCACTTCTTTCAAGAAGCGATGATTGATCTCATAAATAATCTGCAAATGGCGCGGCAGCACGCGCTCGAATAGCGGTACCGGCCACGTTTCCAGCGCTTCCGGCATCAGGGTGTGATTGGTATAGGCAAAGGTGCGCTTGGTGATATCCCACGCATGCTCCCACTCCACGCCGTTCAAATCGACCAACACGCGCATTAGCTCGGGAATCGCAATCGAGGGGTGGGTGTCGTTCAGTTGAATCGCCACCTTATTCGGCAGCTCGTCGAAGTCGCCGTGGTATTTGCCAAAGCGGTAGAGAATGTCCTGCAAGGAGGCGCACACGAAGAAATACTGCTGCTTTAAGCGCAACTCGCGCCCCATCTCGGTGGTGTCGTCGGGGTACAGCACCTTGGACAGGTTCTCCGATTCGTTCTTATCTTCCACCGCGCGAATGTAATTGCCCTCGTTGAAATAACCGAGATCAAAATCGCGCGTCGATTTCGCCGCCCACAGCCGCATATTGTTCACGGTGTCGGTGTCGTAGCCGGGGATGGGATAGTCATGCGCCATCGCCATCACATCGTCGGAATCCACCCAGTGAAAGCGCGCTTGGCCTTTTTCATCGGCATAGTTCACCACCCGGCCATGAAATTTCACTTGATACAACACCTCCGGCCGGGGGAATTCCCAGGGATTGCCATAACGCAGCCAGTTATCCGGATGCTCCACTTGCTGCCCGTTTTCAATGCGCTGATTGAACATGCCATATTCGTAGCGGATGCCGTAGCCGTAGCCGGGGATGCCCAAGGTCGCCATCGAATCCAGGAAGCACGCCGCCAGCCGGCCCAGGCCGCCATTGCCCAGCGCCGCGTCGTTTTCCATATCGCGAATATTTTCCAGCTCCAGCCCCATGTCGTTCATCGCTTTGCGAAAGCCCTCATCGCAGCCGATGTTGAGCATGCTATTCATCAGCGTGCGGCCCATCAAAAATTCCATGGAGAGGTAATACACGCGCTTGGTGTCCTCGCGATAGTAACTGCGCATGGTTTCCATCCAGCGTTCAATCAGGCGCTCGCGCACCACCGCCGCCGCGCTGTAGAACCAATCGCGGTCGGTCGCGGTCATCGGGTCTTTGCCGATGGAATACACCAGGCGGTTGGAGATCGAGCGCTTGATCGACGGCGCATCCAGCGACGGCTTGTCGAGCTCAAGTTGCGCGGGTTTGGGGTTTTTGCTCATGGGAACACTCCTGGAAAGGACGTTATTGTTCGAGTAATGAGCAATAACGGATGTCTAGGGGCGTTCTTTAGGACGGTGTGTGGCTAAGCTTGCCTAGCTGGTAGGCGGGAGATGATCAATAAAATTATATAAATCAATGACAAATCAGTGCCGCGCGGCTTGAGGAACGCGCGGCACGGAGTGTATTTAGGCCAACGCAATGACCAGATAAGTGACATACAACAAGCCGTTGATCCCCAAATGCCACACCCGCAATTGGCCGCGGGCGAGCATCACGCGCAGCCAAAAGCTCGCGATCAGAGTGATGGCAATGCCGGCGAGCACCTCGCGCTGCGGCGTCCACGGCGTCAACATAATGCCGATAGCGGGTAGCAGCGTGCCCTGGAACACCATCGCGCCGGTGATATTGCCGAAGGCCAGCGTGTCTTTGTGACGTCGGATCCATAAAATGCTATTTACCTTCTCAGGCAGCTCCGTCGCGATGGGAATGATCATCAAGGACAACAACAGCGCCGAGATGCCAAACAGCGTGGAGACTTCCTCGATGCCATGGATAAAGCCCTTGGCGCCGGCCACCAGCAGCACTAGACCCAGCGTGAGCTGAATCAAAATCAGCGCCATGTTTTGCGGCAGGCCAAGACGCGCCAGCAACATTTTTTGATGCGCCTCGGTGGCATGACCATCCTTCACCAAATCGGTGGAGGCACGCAGGGTGAGCATGATGTAGACAAAATAAATCAGCACCATGCCGGTGGCGAGTGCGCCACGATAGATCGGTTCCGTGTGCGGCACGAATAGCGCCACGGCGGAGAGCGAAAATGCACCCAGGAAAAAATTGAGATCGCGCGTGAAGCCGGTGCGCTCCGGATTGAAATGGCCTTGCAAGCCGCGTTTCTTCGTCACCGACAGCGCCATCAGAAACAGCGACAAGGTGGAGAGCATCAACGGCGCACCGAGAATCGCGCCGACACCAATCTCCTCGTTCAGATGTGCATTCGCCGTGCCAGCGAAAATCGCCAGTAGCGGCACCATCGTTTCCGGCAACGCCGTACCCACCGCCGCGAACAATGAGCCCGTCACGCCTTCCGAAATCTTCAGCCGCTCACCCAGATGCTCCAAGGCATTGGTGAACACCTCCGCCGCGATCAGAATGACGAACAGCATTAAAATCAATTGCACGATAACCATTAATCTATCTCCTGGGTTCTATCTCACTGGGTAATGCGCGCATTATACTGGTAGCACCATGCATATTGACGAAAAAGGCCTGCTGCAAGGCGCGCGCCACATCCCCTCGCCCAATTTCGACGCGCGGCCGGATGGCTGCGCGGTCAACCTGATCGTCATCCACAACATCAGCCTGCCGCCGGATCAATTTGGCGGGCCGGGCGTGATCGAGCTCTTCACCAACCAGCTCGACCCGAGCGAACATCCCTACTACGAAATCATCAAAGATTTTAAAGTCTCCAGCCACTTCTTCATCCGCCGCGATGGTGAGCTGATTCAATTCGTCCCCTGCACCCAGCGCGCCTGGCATGCGGGCGCATCCAACTGGTGTGGGCGCGAACGCTGTAACGATTTTTCGATCGGGATTGAATTGGAAGGGTCGGACACGACATCCTTCACCGATGCGCAATATGAGCAGCTTGCACATCTCACCGCTGTGCTTAAATCCGCCTACCCGATCGAAGATATAAAAGGCCATGCCGATATCGCGCCGGGCAGAAAAACCGATCCGGGGCCCTATTTCGATTGGGCGCGCTACCAGCGATCCTGCGCCTGACCGGCGTCTTGCCCACTTCGGACTGGCCTAAGCTCTGGCTCTAATTTCACATTGCGGTATAGCCCGCCGCACCTTGCAATACACCGAATGCTGTCTATATTTAACCGAGTACGCTTGCCGACAAGTCTTTTTTGTCTATGAGAATAAGTAGGAAGCCGAGCCATCGGTTAGACGATTTTCAACCATTGCGTGGAGGTAACATGCAAGTCAGCAGACGCCAGTTCTTCAAAGTCTGTGCGGCGGGGGTAAGCAGTTCGAGCTTGGCGGTGTTGGGATTCTCTCCCACCGACGCCCTGGCCGAAGTCCGCACCTTCAAACTCGCCCGCACCACCGAAACCCGCAACACCTGTCCCTATTGCTCAGTCGGCTGCGGCATTTTGATCTACAGCTTGGGCGATAAATCCAAAAACGCCCACGCCGAGGTCATGCACATCGAGGGCGATCCGGATCATCCGGTGAATCGCGGCACCTTGTGTCCAAAAGGCGCAGGTCTACTCGATTTCGTGCACAGCCCGAACCGGCTGAAATCCCCGGAGTATCGCGCCCCCGGCAGCAAGGAATGGAAGCGCATATCCTGGGACGAAGCCTTCACCCGCATCGCCAAGTTGATGAAGGACGACCGCGACAAGAATTTCATCGCGAAGAACGACAAGGGCGAGACGGTGAACCGTTGGGTTAGCACCGGCATGTTGGCCGCCTCCGCCTCCAGTAATGAAACCGGCTACCTGACGCAGAAAATCGCGCGTAGCCTGGGGATGCTCGCATTCGATAATCAAGCGCGCGTCTGACACGGTCCGACGGTGGCAAGTCTTGCCCCGACGTTTGGCCGCGGTGCCATGACCAATCATTGGGTCGATATCAAAAATACCGACCTGGCTCTCATCATGGGCGGCAATGCCGCCGAGGCACACCCTTGTGGTTTCAAATGGGTGACTGAAGCCAAGGCGCATCGCAAAGCGAAGCTGATCGTGGTCGACCCACGCTTCACGCGCTCTGCCGCGGTTGCGGATTTCTATGCGCCGATTCGTGCCGGCTCCGACATCGCTTTCCTCGGTGGCGTGATCAACTACCTGCTCAGCAACGATAAGATCCATCACGAGTACGTCAAGAACTACACCGACTTCAGCTTCCTGGTGAAGGACGAGTTCGGTTTCGAGGACGGTATCTATACCGGCTACGATCTAGAGAAACGCAAGTACGACAAATCCACCTGGGGCTACCAGATCGGCAAGGACGGCTTTGTCGTCACCGACCCGACGCTGGGAAATCCGCGCTGCGTGTATCAGATGATGAAAGCACACTACGCGCGCTACACCCCGGAAATGGTGTCGAACATCTGCGGCACGCCCAAGGGCGACTTCCTCAAGGTGTGCGAGATGATCGCGGAGACTTCCGCCGGCAACAAAACCATGACCATCATGTATGCCCTGGGCTGGACGCAACACTCGCAGGGTTCGCAGATGATCCGCACCGGCGCCATGGTGCAATTGCTCTTGGGCAATATCGGCATGGCGGGCGGTGGCATGAATGCGTTGCGTGGCCACTCCAACATCCAGGGGCTGACCGATCTGGGTCTGCTGTCCAATTTGCTGCCGGGCTATATGACTTTGCCCAGTGATGCGGAACAGGACTACAAAGCCTATATCGAGAAGCGCGCTTTCAAGCCCTTGCGACCCGGCCAGATGAGCTACTGGCAGAACTACGGCAAATTCTTCGTCAGCACCATGAAGGCCTGGTACGGCGATGCGGCGACGGCGGAAAACAACTGGGCCTACGACTGGCTGCCCAAGCTCGACAAGGGCTATGACCTACTGCAAGTGTTCGAGAACATGAACCAAGGCAAGGTCAACGGCTACCTCTGCCAAGGCTTCAACCCGCTGGCCTCCGCGCCGTGCAAGGTCAAGGTTTCCGGCTCCTTGGCCAAGCTGAAATACCTGGTGACTATCGACCCGCTGGCTACGGAAACTTCTGAGTTCTGGCAGAACCACGGCGAGTACAACGATGTGGATCCGAGCAAGATTCAAACCGAAGTATTCCGTCTGCCTTCCACCTGCTTCGCGGAAGAAGACGGCTCTCTGGTCAGCTCCAGCCGTGTGTTGCAATGGCACTGGAAAGCCGCCGAGCCGCCGGGCGATGCCAAGGGCGATCAAGAAATCATGGCCGGCATTTTCCTCAAGCTGAAGGGGATGTACCAGAAGGATGGCGGCGCTTTCCCCGACCCCATTCTCAATCTCACCTGGAAGCATCGTCAACCGTATTCGCCGTCCCCGGAAGAGCTGGCGAAAGAATTCTCCGGCAAAGCATTGAAAGAAGTTACCGATCCCAAGGATGCGACCAAGGTATTGGTAAAAGCCGGCGAGCAGATCAACGGCTTCGGTGAATTGCGCGATGATGGCTCCACCGCCTGCGGCTGCTGGATTTTCGCCGGTAGTTGGAGCGAGAAGGGCAATCTGATGGCGCGCCGCGACAACTCCGATCCATTCGGCATCGGGCAAACGCTGAACTGGGCCTTCGCCTGGCCCGCCAATCGCCGCATTCTGTACAACCGCGCTTCCTGCGACCCAAGCGGCAAGCCCTACGATCCCAAGCGCAAGGTAATCGGCTGGGATGCCGGCGTGGGCAAATGGACCGGCTCCGACATTCCGGATTTCAAGGTGGACTCCGCGCCGGAAGAAGGTATGAGCCCCTTCATCATGCAACCTGAAGGCGTGGCGCGCTTCTTCGCCGGCGACAAAATGGCGGAAGGCCCCTTCCCCGAGCACTACGAGCCGATGGAGTCGCCGTTGCTGAACAACCCGCTGCATCCCAACAATGACAAGGCGCGGGCTAACCCTGCCGCGCGGGTGTTCAAGGGTGACTGGGAAACGTTCGGCAAACCAGACAAGTTCCCCTATGTGTGCACTACCTACCGCCTCACCGAGCACTTCCACTTCTGGACCAAGCATGTGAAGAGCAGCGCCATCATCCAACCGGAGCAGTTCGTGGAACTGGGTGAGGAACTGGCGAAGGAGAAGGGCATCAAGTCCGGCGACAAGGTGCGGGTGAAATCCAACCGCGGTTTCATCGTCGCGGTGGCGGTGGTCACCAAGCGCGTGCGCACCCTCGATGTCGGCGGCAAGAAGGTGCATACCGTGGGCGTGCCGATCCACTGGGGCTTCATGGGCTTGGCCAAGAACGGCTACATCACCAACACCCTGACGCCGTTCGTGGGCGATGCGAATACCCAGACGCCGGAATTCAAATCGTTCCAAGTGAACATCGAGAAGGCATAAGGAGGGACCATGGCACTGCAATCACTCGATATTAAAGCCCGGTCCGCCACCACCAGCCCTTCTCCCGCCGTGCGCGGCGAGGTGATCAAAGTGGCGAAGCTGATCGACATCTCCAAATGCATCGGCTGCAAGGCCTGCCAAGTGGCGTGCATGGAGTGGAACGATCTGCGCGACGAAGTGGGCACGAATGCCGGCACCTACGACAACCCGCGCGATCTTACCGACCAATCTTGGACCGTCATGCGCTTCTCGGAAGTGGAAGTACAAGCGGGTAAGTTGGAATGGCTGATCCGTAAGGACGGCTGCATGCACTGCGCCGACCCCGGCTGCCTCAAGGCCTGCCCCGCGCCCGGCGCCATCGTGCAGTACACGAACGGCATCGTCGACTTCCACGAGGAAAATTGCATCGGCTGCGGCTACTGCATCACCGGCTGCCCGTTCAACGTTCCGCGCATTTCGAAGAAGGACGGCAAGGCGTACAAGTGCACGCTCTGCTCCGACCGCGTGGGAGTGGGCATGGAACCGGCCTGTGTGAAGACTTGCCCGACTGGCGCCATCGTGTTCGGCTCCAAGGAGGATATGATCCACCACGCCGAGGGGCGCATCACCGACCTGAAAGAGCGCGGCTACAAGAACGCTGGGCTGTACGACCCATCGGGCGTCGGCGGCACGCACGTCATGTATGTGCTGCAACACGCCGATCAGCCGGGCTTGTACGCAAACCTGCCTAAAGATCCCAGCATCAGCGCCATGGTCTCGCTGTGGAAGGGCGTCACCAAGCCGCTGGCGAGTTTCGCGCTGGGTCTCGCACTATTCGCGGGCTTCTTCCACTACGTGACCAGCGGCCCGAATGAAGTAAAAGACGAGGAGCACACATCATGAGCGAGCAAGTTGTCACGCGCTATAAAGTGAGCGAGCGCGCCAATCACTGGGTCACCGCCATCAGTTTCATGCTGCTGGCGGCGTCCGGTCTGGCCCTGTTCCACCCGGCTTTTTTCTTTCTGAGCAATCTGCTCGGTGGCGGCACTTGGTCGCGCATCTTGCATCCCTTTATCGGCGTGGTGATGGTGGTTTCCTTCTTCATCTTTGCCACTCAGCTATGGAAGCAGAACAAAATCACCGCAGCGGATCGGGAATGGCAAAAGCACTTTGGGGACATCCTGCGCAACAAGGCGACGCAATTGCCCGAGATCGGAAAATACAATATTGGTCAGAAATATTTGTTCTGGATATTGGTCATTACTATCGCGCTGCTGTTGGTGTCTGGTGTGGTGATGTGGCAGCCATGGTTCACGCCCATTTTTCCTGTCGCTGTGGTACGCCTAGCGTCGCTGCTGCATGCGATAGCCGGATTCGTCGTCATCCTCGTCACCATCGTGCACATCTATTCGGCCTACTGGGTCAAGGGCACGGTGCGCGGCATGACGCGCGGCACCGTTACCGCCGCCTGGGCTAAGCATCATCACCCTGCCTGGTACAAAGAAGTCAGCAAAGGAAACCGTTAGTGACAGCAACCATCATCCAGCCGGGGCAGCTTGAAGCCCCGGCTGGCGAAATCCCCTTTCTGCGCGTGCCGGCGCGAGACAGCTTTTTCAAAGACCGCGCCGAGCGCTTCCGCCAATTGGTTCGGGAGCACAAAATGGGCGAATTCCTCGCCTTCATGGCGCGCATCGCCGACGCACAACATGCCGCCTTGCAATCCTTTCCGTCCGTCCCGCTGCCGGATGCAAATCAACTTATTCAGTCGCGCGAACATGGCATGCCGCCGTTGGCCGCACGTAGCTGGAAACGCAACGTCGCCTGGCGTGACGCGGTGCATAAAATCGCCGCCGCCGTGGCTACTGACGCGCCGACCCCGGCACAGGAAACCATCGCCCGTATCGGCAACATGACGAACGACGAACTGGAAAAACTCGCGGACGCGGTATTGGATGGTCATGCCGAGCTCGATCTCGCCGCTGCGCCCTTCATCGTCGCTGCCCTACAAGTCTATTGGGCGCACATGACCATCACGCTGGGCAACGCTGCCTTCGCCCGCACCGACATGCCTAATCTGTGCCCGGTGTGCGCCTCCGCCCCGGTGGCCAGCATCGTGCGCATCGGTTCCGAGCATGGATTGCGTTATCTGCATTGCTCCTTGTGCGGCACGGAATGGCATATGGTGCGCACCAAATGCAGCAACTGCGAATCAACCAAAGGCATCGCCTATTACGCCATCGAAGGCGACAAGGGCGCGGTCAAAGCTGAAGCCTGCGAGGAATGCGGCTCCTACCTGAAAATCCTTTATCTGGATAAAGACCCGCACCTGGACCCCACGGCCGACGACCTCGCGTCTCTCGCCCTGGATATCCTCATGGACGAAACCGGCATCCAACGCAGTGGACCGAACCTGTTTTTGATTTCTCCGTAGCCTATACTGCAATTATTCCATCACAAGGCACCATGACGCGTGACGTTTGGTGAAATCCCCATGCAGCAATCCACTTCCCTCACGGCCATTCCCGCCGTCGATCGCGTACTCAATTTGCTCGCTGTTCAAGCACTCGCCGCCGAATATGGGCGCGCGCCGACCCTCGCTGCCGTGCGTTGCGTGCTCGATCAACTGCGCGAACTCGCGCGCGCTGGTGCATTGGTCGCTGATGCGGTGAGCGAGCTGCGTTTGGCGGCGCGAGTGCAAAGCGCGCTGGAAGACGCGGCGCGACCGCTATTGCGCCCGGTGTTCAATCTCACCGGCACGGTGCTGCACACCAACCTGGGTCGCGCGCCCCTGCCGGAAGAAGCCATCGCCCTCGCGGTCGCAGTGATGCGACAGCCCTGCAATCTGGAATACGACCTGGGCGGCGGCTCGCGCGGCGATCGCGACAGCCTGGTGGAACCACTGCTCAAGGAACTCACCGGCGCCGAAGCCGCCACCGTGGTCAACAACAATGCCGCGGCGGTATTTCTTGCACTCAACACGCTGGGCCTGCGCCGCGAAGTCATTGTGTCGCGCGGCGAGTTGGTGGAAATCGGCGGCGCGTTTCGCGTGCCGGACATCATGGCGCGCGCCGGCTGCAAGCTGGTCGAAGTCGGCACCACCAATCGCACCCATTTGCGCGATTTCGACAGCGCGATTTCCGACAAGACCGCGCTGCTGCTCAAGGTGCACACCAGCAATTACGCGATCCAAGGCTTCACCGCCGCTGCTGAAGAAAGCGAGTTGGCCACACTCGCCCACGCGCACGACTTGCCCTTCATGGTCGATCTCGGCAGCGGCACGCTGGTGGATCTCAGCGCATGGGGCCTGCCAAAAGAACCCACGCCGCAGCAATCGCTGGCTGCCGGCGCGGATCTCGTCACCTTCAGCGGCGACAAATTATTAGGCGGCCCGCAGGCCGGCATCATCGTCGGGCGCCGCGACCTCATCGCAAAAATAAAAAAGAATCCGCTCAAGCGTGCCCTGCGCGTGGACAAGATTATTTACGCCACGCTGGAAGCCGTGCTGCGCCTGTATCGCGATCCGGAGCGCCTTGCCCAACGCTTACCCACGCTGCGTCTGCTCACACGGCCGCTGGCCGACATTGAAGCTACCGCGCAGGCCATCCTGCCCGCGTTGCAGCAGGCATTCAGCCACACCGCCGATGTTTCCATCGCGCCCACACACAGCCAGATCGGCAGCGGCTCTCTGCCCATCGATCGCCTGCCGAGTTGTTGTGTCGCAATCACGCCGCGTGTGAAGGGCAAGGGCGAAGGCAGCGCGCTGAAAAAGATCGAACAGGCCTTGCGCGAGTTGCCTGTGCCGGTGATCGGCCGTGTGGCGGAGGGTGCGTTTCGTCTGGATGTGCGCTGTCTGGAGGACAAAGATGTGAACGGGTTTGTCGCGCAGTTGGCGCAGTTAAGATTGCGGTGAACGCAACATGATCATCGGCACCGCCGGCCACATCGACCACGGCAAGACTGCGCTGGTAAAAGCGCTCACTGGCGTCGACGCCGATCGCCTGAAAGAAGAAAAAGCGCGCGGCATCACCATCGATCTCGGCTACGCGTACACGCCGCTGCCCAACGGCGACATGCTCGGCTTCATTGACGTACCCGGCCATGAAAAGCTGGTGCACAACATGCTCGCTGGTGCTACCGGCATCGACTTTGTGTTGCTGGTGATTGCTGCCGACGATGGCCCCATGCCGCAGACACGAGAGCATCTGGCCATTCTCGATCTGTTGGGCCTGAATCAGGGTGCAGTGGCGCTCACCAAGATCGACTGCGTGAGCGCGGAGCGCGTGGACGAAGCGCGACAGGAAATCGCAGCCCTGCTTGCCGGCACGCAGTTGCAGGACTGCCCGGTCTTTCCGCTATCGTCGCTCAGCGGCGAGGGTATCCCGGCGCTGCGTGCGCATCTGGAGCAGAGCGCGACCGACACGCCGCCGCGTGAAGCGCGCGGCCATTTTCGTCTCGCTGTGGATCGGGTGTTCACGTTGCCCGGAACCGGTACTGTGGTTACCGGCACGGTGTTCTCGGGTGTAGTCCACACCAACGACAAACTCATCCTCTCGCCATCCGGCTTGGAAGTGCGCGTGCGCGGCATCCACGCGCAGAATCGCTCCGCCGATAGCGGCCACATCGGCCAACGCTGCGCGCTCAATATCGCCGGCGCACAACTGGAAAAGCAGGACGTGCATCGCGGCGACTGGGTGCTCGGCGCGGAGCTACATCAGCCGATCCAGCGCCTGGATGCACGCCTGCGCCTGCTGCCGTCGGAAGCGAAGGCTCTCAAGCATTGGTCGCCGGTGCATTTCCATCTCGGTGCCTCGGACGTGGTCGCGCGCGTCGCGCTGCTGGAAGGCGAGACCATGCAACCCGGCGCCGACATGCTGGTGCAGATCGTCACCGACAAACCGGTATGCGCAGTGCATGGCGACCGCTTCATTGTGCGCGATCAATCGGCCACCCATACCTTGGGTGGCGGCGTAGTGCTGGATATTTTTCCGCCCGCGCGCAATCGGCGCAAAGCGGAGCGCATCGCAGTGCTGCATTCGCTGGAAACGGCGGATGCCGGCACCGCGCTGGCCGCCGCGCTGCAACACAGCACGCAAGGCGTCGATCTGGAACGCTTCGCGCGCAACTGGAATCTGCGCCCAGACGAAACCGCCGCCTTGCAATCGAGCCTGCCCATGCGCAGCGTGGGCCACTGGGCCTGCTCCACACAGCGCTGGGATGCCTTGAAGCAAACCATCCTCGCGCGCCTGGCTGCGATGCACGAGCAGGAAAGCGATACCCTCGGCCCTGACCGCGAGCGACTGCGCCGCATGGCGCTGCCCACGGTGGAGCGCCCGGTGTTCGCGGCGTTGCTGGACGAGTTACTAAGCGACAAGCACATCGCGCAAAGCGGCCCCTGGCTGCACCTGCCCGAGCATAAGGTGCGGCTCTCTGCCAACGAGGAAAAACTATGGCTCAAGGTGCGGCCCATGCTAAGCGAAAATCCATTCCAGCCACCCCGCGTGCGCGACATTGCGCGCTCGCTGTTGCTGGAAGATGACAAGGCACGCATGCTGATGAAGCGCGTCAGCCGCACCGGACAAACCTATCTGGTCGCCCATGATCACTACTTCACGCGGGAAGCGGTGGAGGTATTGGCCGGCATCGTGCGTGAGTTGGCGGAAGCGCAGGGTGCCGCCTCGGCGGCGGAATTTCGCGACCGCATCGGCACCGGCCGCAAATTGGCGATACAGATATTGGAATGCTTTGACCGCATGGGCTATACGCAGCGCATCGGCGATGCCCATCGGCTGCGCCCGGGTACGACGACATTCGCCAGCCACACAGTAGAATGATTTAGTTTTAAATAGCGCCACCGAATGGAAGGGATTCGCTCCCCGGTGGGACGGCCGGACTTCAAATCCGGTTGAGCACGTCAGTCGTGCTCAGGTGGGTTCGACTCCCACTTCCTTCCGCCACTATTTAGCAGGCCGTTGTGCGGGCAGCGACTCGATCCATGCATCGAATTCCGCGAGTTGCGCACGCAGGAACTCGCGATCGCCGTAGACCTGCGTCATGACCGCCACTCCCTGCACACGCCCCATGACTTGCAGCGCGAGCCTTGCGGCGTCCGCTTGCCCCAGCGCGGCGAGTTGCCGGGTGAGCCAATCGATGAATAAATCGAACATCTTCTTGGCGCGTGCTTTCAGCGCCGGTTGCGCCTTGCCCAACTCGATATTCAACGAGCCCATAGGGCAGCCATAGCGCAGCAGGTCTTTTTCCGAACCCCGGATCATTTGGGCGAAACGCTTTAAGCGCTGACGCGGATCCGGATCGACTGCGTCCCACTCCACGAGCATCGTCTGGATGTTTTCTATCCGGGCATCGATCACTGCGCCCAGAATGTCGTCCTTGGTCTTGAAGTAGTAATAGAAATTACCTCGCGGAATGCCCGCCGCTTCGGCGATATCGGTAAATGAGGTCTGGTTGTAGCCGCGGTGATAGAACAAGCGGTTCGCCGCCTCGACGATTTCACGCCGGACGGTTTCTCCCTGCCCCGGAGCCAGAAGCGGTTTTTTTGCCATGTAGCCATTATAACGGTGTCAGTCACCTTGACAGTCATACAATCATCTGACTATAGTAAGACGACTGTCTAACTTGAAAGGATGCGCCATGAACATGCCCGAAAAATCCCTCGCCGGCCCGTTCGATCAGGAAGCCTTCAACCACTGGTTCGACCAACGCCTGGAGCAGAAGCTTGCCGAACGAGAGGCGGCACACACGCCCTCGCTCGCTATCATCGCCACCAAAGGCACGCTGGATATGGCCTATCCGCCTTTCATCCTTGCTTCGACCGCCTCGGCGCTCGGTTGGGATGTCTCGATTTTCTTTACCTTCTATGGACTGGAACTGCTGAAGAAGCATCTCACGCTGGAGATTTCACCGCTGGGCAACCCCGCCATGCCCATGAAGATGCCGGTTGGACCCGAATCCTTCCGAGCGATCAACTGGAAGATTCCCAACCTCGTCGCGGGCAACCTGCCGGGCTTCGAACAGTTCGCCACCAGCATGATGAAGAAAACCATGAGCAGCAAAGGTGTTGCCAGCATCGAAGAGCTGCGCGAGGCCTGCATAGAGGGCGGTGTAAAACTAGTCGCCTGCCAAATGACCGTGGACGTCTTCGGCTACACACCAGCGGATTTCATTCCTGAAGTGGCGGACTGGATCGGCGCGGCGTCGTTTTTGCCGATCGCACAAAAATCAGATGTTTCGCTGTTCGTCTGAGGCGATATGAGTAATCCGACAATCCTCTACCCCATGTTTGGACTGGCTGTATGGACCGCCTTGGTGTTGCTCCTCGTGCCCGTCACGCGCTTCCGTGCAGCAGCGCGTGGCGAAGTCACCGCAGCCGATTTTAAGCTCGGGGAGTCGAGCGCGGTTCCTCCTGCCGTGAGTATCCCCAACCGCAACTACATGAACTTGCTTGAGGCGCCGGTTCTTTTCTACGTCGTGTGCCTCATCCTGTTCGTCAGCGCGACGTCGTCCGCGAACGCAATTTATCTCGCCTGGGCCTACGTAGTGTTGCGCATGGTTCACAGCGCCATCCACCTCACCTACAACAAAGTGCTGCATCGCATGCTGGCGTTTGCCGTCAGTAATGTAGTACTCGTCGCGCTCTGGGTTCTGGCTGGACTTGCGCTTTACTCCCATGCAGGCGTCTAAGCTTTAAAACGAAAGGGATGATCATGCCTAGCACAAACACTCAACGTGTCCTCGTCACCGGCGCCAGCGGATTCCTCGGTGGCAATGTGCTCAAGGCGTTGATGTCGCATCCCAACGTGGAGGTGGTCGCCGCTTGCCGTTCGCGCGCGAAACTGCCCGTGGTCTTCAAAGGCGAAGTGCGAATCGGTGATCTATTGAACCGGGCATACCGGCGCGACGTAGTGCAAGGCGTCGACGTGATTTGCCATGCCGCGTCGCGGGCGGCCATGTGGGGCCACGCCAGGCTGGAGCGCACGCATTTTTTCGAACCCAACATCGACCTGATCGAGCAATCCATCCGTCAAGGGGTCAAGCGCTTCATCCAGGCGAGTACCGTCGTGATCGGTGAAGTGCATCACGACGGCTTGGCGCACGACGATCACTCGCCCACGCGCTACACGGGCTTCTGGCCCCACCTCGACCGGCTGATCGATCTCGACCAGCACATGCGCGCCAACAGTCAGCGCGGCACGCAGATGGTTACCCTGCGCTTGGGGAATTTCATCGGAAAAGGTAACCGGTTGGGATTGTTGCCGGCGTTGGTGCCACGTCTGCGCACCTACCTGGTTCCCTGGCTTGCCGGCGGACGCAAGCGCATGCCGCTGGTGGCGGACACGGATCTGGGTAAGGGCTTCGCGCTCGCCGCCGTCGCAGAGGGACTGGATGACTACGAATCCTTCAATATCTGCGGTTCGGAATTTCCCACCATGCGCCAAGTGATCGACTTCATCGCCGCGGAAACCGGCTTCCCCAAACCGTTGTACAGCGTACCGTATCCGGCAGGTTATGCTTTTGGCTGGTTGATGGAAAAACTCCATCCAATTCTGCCCGGCTCCTCGCCCTTTCTTACCCGCTCCATCGTGCACCTGAGCGAGGATTGGGTCTGTCCGAACGACTATGCGCAACGCAAGTTAGGATACGTTGCACAGAAAGATTGGCGCACAGCCGTGCGCGAGCACCTGGCCGATCTCGGCGCGCAAGGCTATCCGTGGCCGCGTCTGGCACAGGCAAACTGAGCAGGGAGCAGGATCATGCGACGCAGCGTTGGCGAAACAATCGGCGCCATCCGTCTGCCTGCCGTGGACGGTATGGATTTCGGGCTCGATCGCATAGCGGGCAAGCGCTTCATGCTTTCCTTCTTCCGTTTCGCCGCCTGCCCCTTCTGCAATCTTCGCATTCATGAGTTGGTCAGTCGCTTCGACGAGTTCGGTGACAACTTCACCATCGTCGCCCTGTTCGATTCGTCACCGGCAAACCTGCGGCGCCATGCGCAGCGCCACCACTCGCCGTTTCCCATATTGGCCGATGAGCACAATGTCTATTACCGTGAATACGGCATCGAGCGTTCCCTGACCGGCACGATCAAAGGGGCTGCAATTCACATGCCGTCTGTGCTGAATGCACTATTTGTCAAAGGGTATTGGCCGACCAGTTTCGGCGGCAAACTGACGACCATGCCGGCGAATTTTCTGGTGGATGAACAACGAATCATCCGGGTAGCGCACTATGGCACGGACGAAGGGGATCACTTGCCATTCGAGCGAGTTAAGGCATTTTCGTGGGGAAAGCAGGTGTGATTGTTTGGTCGCTGAGCGCGGCACCGCTTTTCTCCTTCCCCCTCTCAGGGTGAAAGGCCGGGATGGGGGTCAATCAAACACCACCGTCTTATTCGCATACACCAGCACCCGATTTTCAATATGCCAGCGCACCGCGCGTGACAGCACGATCTTTTCTAGATCTGCGCCTTTTTGCATCAGGTCTTCAATTTGGTCGCGATGCGAGATGCGCGCCACGTCTTGCTCGATGATTGGGCCATCGTCCAGCGAATCGGTCACATAGTGGCTGCTGGCGCCGATGAGTTTGACCCCGCGCTCGAATGCCCGATGGTAGGGCCGTGCGCCGTGAAAGGCGGGCAGGAAGGAATGGTGGATATTGATGATACGGTTGGGGTAGTGGTGAATAAATTCTGGTGACAGCACCTGCATATAGCGCGCCAGCACGATGAAATCGATATGGTGGTGGCGCAGCAGCGCCAGTTGGTCACGCTCAGCTTCGTGTTTGGCATCCTTGGCCACCGCCACATGCTGGAACGGCACGCGATAAGCGTCAGCCAGCCAATTCGTGTCGGCGTGGTTGCTAACGATCAAGGGAATATCGCAATGCAGCTCATTCGCTTGGTGGCGATAGAGCAAATCAGCCAGGCAGTGGTCGTACTTCGACACGAATACCGCCATCTTGGGCCGGTAGCTGGATAGCGCCAGCCGCCAATTCATTTGAAACTTCGCGGCAATCGGCTTAAAGGCCGCTTCGAATCCCTCCAGATCCAAATCGAAACCCGCCAGATCCCATTCCACCCGCATCAAAAACAGCTTCAACTCGGCATCCTGATGCTGGTCGGCGTGCAGGATGTTGGCGTCGTGTTTTAAAAGAAAGTCGGCAATGCCGGCCACCAGGCCCTTTTGGTCGGGGCAGCTAATGAGGAGGGTGGCGGTATGTTTCATTTAGGACATTCTTATATTCAGTGCATTATTTTTTCATCTTATCATCTCGGCCTGTAATCCGGATGCCGAGGCCCGAATTGGCCACCCCAAGCCCCTTGTTTAGATGCGTTTTATCCCCCCATAAAAAGATGTGAAATATTTGTTGCATGACCTCAAGCAAGTTACTAGAATTAGTTCCCAACCTGCCTGACAAACACAACATCTTGTGGTTTTTGGGTTTGGCTTTAACCCCGTAATTTTGCTGAATAAATCGATAATAGGGGAGATACACTCGATGCATATTGCCACCAGCACCACCGAATCCACCACCCAGGTGCAGTCGTTCTCTAGCACCACGCCCACCGCCAACCAGACCCAGTACCTCGAACATAAAGTCATCCGCCGCAATGGCAGCGTGGTGGTGTTCGAGCCTTCCAAGATTTCGATCGCGATGACCAAAGCCTTCATCGCGGTAAATGGCGGTCAGGCGGCAGCTTCGGCCCGCATCCGCGAGGTGGTGGATGGCATGACCGCATCGGTGGTCAACGCGCTGATCCGGCGCCAGCCGCATGGCGGCACCTTCCATATTGAAGAGATTCAAGACCAAGTCGAGCTGGCGCTGATGCGTTCCGGCGAACACGACGTGGCCCGCTCTTACGTGCTGTACCGCGAGCGTCGCACACAGGAGCGTGCCGCGCAAAAGCAGGCGCAGGGCACGGGTGAGCACACACTCCAAGTGCTGGAAAATGGCGTCACCCATCCGCTCGATATGGCCCAGCTGCAAGGCCTGATCAGTGACGCGTGCGCCGACCTGGGCGATGCTGTTTCCGCCCAAACGATTCTGGAAGCCACGCTGCGCGACCTATACGACGGTGTGCCGATGGAAGAAGTGCGCAAGTGCTCCATTCTGGCCGCACGCGCCTTGATCGAAAAAGAGCCGGCCTATTCGCAAGTCACCGCGCGCCTGCTACTCAATAACATCCGCCTCGAAGTGCTGGGCGAAGAAGTAGCGCAAGGCGAAATGGCTACGCGCTACGCCGAGTATTTCCCGCGTTTTATTAAACAAGGCATCGAAGCCGAGCGGCTCGATCCGCGTCTGGCGCAATTTGATATCGATTTGCTGGGCAAAGCGCTCGATGCCTCGCGCGACCTGCAATTTGGCTACCTAGGTCTGCAAACCCTGTATGACCGTTATTTCCTGCATATTGACGAGCAACGCATCGAGCTACCACAAGCCTTTTTCATGCGCGTGGCGATGGGCTTGGCGATTAATGAAATCCACCGCGAAGCGCGCGCTATCGAGTTCTACAACGTGCTCTCGCGTTTCGATTTCATGAGCTCGACCCCCACGCTGTTCAATGCGGGTACGCGCCACAATCAACTCTCCAGCTGCTACCTCACCACCGTGTCCGACGATCTCGACGGCATCTACCAGGCGATCAAAGAAAACGCCATGCTGCAAAAATTCGCCGGTGGTCTGGGCAACGACTGGACCCCGGTGCGCGCCATGGGCAGCCACATCAAAGGCACCAACGGCAAATCGCAAGGCGTGATCCCGTTCCTGAAAGTAGTGAACGACACCGCCGTGGCCGTAAACCAAGGCGGCAAGCGCAAGGGCGCGGTATGCGCCTTCCTCGAAACCTGGCACATGGATATTGAAGAGTTTCTGGAGCTGCGCAAGAACACCGGCGACGACCGCCGCCGCACCCACGACATGAACACCGCGAACTGGATTCCCGATCTCTTCATGAAGCGCGTGATGGAAAACGGCGAGTGGACCTTGTTCTCTCCCTCTGAAGCGCCCGACCTGCACGACAAATTCGGTAAAGCCTTCGAGCGTGCCTATGTCGCCTACGAAGAAAAAGCCGCGCGTGGCGAGATCAAGCTATTCAAGAAAGTCTCCGCCCTGGCGCAGTGGCGCAAGATGCTCTCCATGTTGTTTGAGACCGGTCACCCCTGGATCACCTTCAAAGACCCGTGCAATATCCGCAGCCCGCAGCAGCACATGGGCGTGGTGCACAGCTCCAACCTCTGCACCGAGATCACGCTCAACACCAATGCAGACGAAATCGCCGTGTGCAACCTGGGCTCGGTCAATCTGGTGAACCATCTAAAAGACGGCCAGCTCGACCACGACAAACTCAAGACCACCGTGCGCACCGCCATGCGCATGCTGGATAACGTGATCGACATCAACTACTACTCGGTGAACAAGGCGCGCAACTCCAACTTAAAACACCGCCCGGTGGGCATGGGCATCATGGGCTTCCAAGATTGCCTGTACGAGCTGCGCATTCCCTACGCCACCGAGCAAGCGGTCGAGTTCGCCGACCGCTCGATGGAAGCGGTGACCTACTACGCTTACTGGGCCTCGACCGATCTGGCCGAAGAGCGCGGCCGCTACAACAGCTTTAACGGCTCGTTGTGGGATCGCGGCATCCTCCCCTTCGATTCGCTCAAGCTCTTGGCGGAAGAGCGCGGCGGCTATCTGGAATACAACGAAAGCGTGACCCTGGATTGGGATGGCCTGCGCAACCGCATCAAACAAGTCGGCATGCGCAACTCCAACTGCATCGCCATCGCGCCCACCGCTACCATCGCCAACATCGTCGGCGTATCAGCCTCGATCGAGCCCACGTATCAAAACATCTACGTGAAATCGAACCTGTCGGGCGAATTCACCGTCGCCAACAAATACCTGGTGGACGATCTGAAAAAACTCGGCATGTGGGACGAAGTCATGGTGGGCGATCTCAAATACTTCGACGGCTCACTCGCCAAGATCGACCGCGTGCCGGCCGAGTTGCGCAGCCTCTACGCCACTGCGTTCGAGGTTGATGCGCAATGGCTGGTCGAAGCCGCCGCGCGCCGCCAAAAGTGGATCGACCAAGCGCAATCGCTCAACATCTACATGGCCGGCGCCTCGGGCAAAAAGCTCGACGACACCTACAAGCTCGCTTGGATACGCGGCCTCAAAACCACCTACTACCTGCGCACATTAGGTGCGACCAGTGCAGAGAAATCCACCGGCAAAGGCGGCGAGCTAAACGCCGTGTCCGCGCATGGCGGCGGCATGTCGGCCCAAAGCGCGAACAATATGGCCGCGAGCAATATGGGCGGCGGTGCAGTCGCTGCTGGCGCGCCGATGATGTCCGGCTCCGTCAACCTACCCGAGCCCGAGTTCCTCGGCAAAGCATGCACCATGCGCCCCGGTGACCCTGGGTTTGATGAGTGCGAGTCGTGTCAGTAATTCGAGCACACGCACTAGTTCCTTCCCCCTTTTAGGGGGAAGGCTAGGATGGGGGTAGTAGGCGAAGAGCAACGCGCTCAACCCATCCCCACCCCAACCCTCCCCTTAGTAAGGGGAGGGAGTAACAAAAAAATAACCACCTCCAAGATTGTAAAAAGAGGCGGGATGGAAGAGAAATAAAGGACGTGTATTTCCGTCCACCCATAATAGTTGTAATTTGTTAGGAGATTTGACCATGCTGAACTTTGAAGAGAATCTGTCGCCCGCAATTCAGCCCGCGCACCATACCCCCACCCCAACCGAAGCCATGCTAAGCGCAGCCGCCACGGCCCAACTCGACCTGCACCCCACGGCGGAAGAAGCAAAAACCCGCCGCGTGCGCGTCGAAGATAAACGCATCATCAACGGCAGCGCCGACGTCAACCAACTAGTGCCTTTCAAATACAAATGGGCCTGGGAAAAATACCTCAACGGCTGTGCCAATCACTGGATGCCGCAAGAAGTGAACATGAGCCGCGACATCGCCACCTGGAAAGACCCGAACGGTCTCACCGATGACGAGCGCCTGGTCGTCAAGCGCAACCTCGGCTTCTTCGTCACCGCCGACAGCCTCGCCGCCAACAACATCGTGCTCGGCACCTATCGCCACATCACCGCGCCTGAGTGCCGCCAATACCTGCTGCGCCAAGCGTTCGAAGAAGCGATCCACACCCACGCCTACCAATACATCGTGGAGAGCCTGGGCCTGGACGAAGGCGAAATCTTCAACGCCTATAACGAGGTAGAGAGCATTCGGAACAAAGACCAATTCCTCATGCCCTTCATCGACATCCTCACCAACCCGGAATTCAAAACCGGCACGCCTGAGAATGACCAAAAGCTGCTGCGCAGCCTGATCGTCTTCGCCTGCATCATGGAAGGCCTGTTCTTCTATGTCGGCTTCGTGCAAATCCTGGCGCTGGGCCGTCAAAACAAAATGACCGGCGCCGCCGAGCAATACCAATACATCCTGCGCGACGAATCGATGCATTGTAATTTCGGCATCGACCTCATCAACCAAATCAAAATGGAAAACCCGCACCTGTGGACGCCGGAATTCCGCAAAGAAATCTCCGGCCTGATGCAAAAAGGTGTGGAACTGGAATACCGCTACGCCGAAGACACCATGCCGCGCGGCGTGCTCGGCCTCAACGCCGCCCAGTTCAAAGAGTACCTACGCTTCATCGCCAACCGCCGCTGCCAACAGATCGGCCTCGACGAACTCTACGCGGGGGCGACTAACCCCTTCCCGTGGATGAGCGAGATGATGGACTTGAAGAAAGAGAAAAACTTCTTTGAGACAAGGGTGACGGAGTATCAGACGGGTGGGGCGCTCTCCTGGGATTAAGAATGCGATTGTTTCACCGGTTCCTCGCCTTTGTCGCTAAGGGTTCATAGGCCCTTAGCCTCCCCGGCTTGGGAGCACTGCCGACGAGTACCCCAGTTACGCGAATAACTGGCCTCGCCCACAGTAGACTCCCCGATAGAGAATGGCCTTCTCTACCGTAGGCGGTTCAACGCCCCTGGCGCCCCGCTTTCGCGCGCGGACAAGCTCCAGTTACCGCGGTCGCCGCCAAACGCCAACCCTAAACCAGTTGGCAGGCCTGCCAGCGCTTTCAAAGGCTAATGCCAATGATCCGGCTGACATTCAAGTTAGAGTTGAGCTACCAGCAGGCCGTACAATTAATCGTTCTCCTGCTTACGCTCTTCCCGAGCTAGCCTTAAAACCGGCCCCGAAAGGGGTCGGTTCTTCCTTTTTTGAAAAAAATGAATGGGGGTCAGACGCGTTATTTACGCTAAACCTCAGCCCATTCCGTTACAGACAGGAGGGAGAATAATTGTGTCTGCCCTCACACTAGCGGCTACATGATCATCCGAAAATCCTTTTCGTTCTGCGAATAGCAATGCATCACGGAGAAGCAAATGGAACTGAATGCTGTAACACGATCAGTGGGAGATATTTTTTCAGTTAACAAAAAGTATCTTGTCCCAAGATTTCAGCGTGAATATTCGTGGACTAAAGAGGAGGTTGACGAGTTTTGGGATGACATAATCCAGCAAATTAAGTTAATCAAAAAGAAACCAAAAAATGAAGAGTATTTCATTGGCTGCATAGTTCTGGTTGGAGAAGACTCCAAGCAAGATTATCTTATCGTAGATGGCCAACAACGGCTCACAACTCTCACAATTCTACTTCGCGCAATAGTCGAACGATTAAGAGAACTGGGCGATGAAACGGCGGCACTAGCGTTATATAAGAACGTCATCGAAGGCACAGATGATGATGGCAAAAATTATTTCAAGCTTGTAAACGAAAGTCCAAAACCTTACTTTCAGAATGAACTTCAGGCATACACCAAAGAGGGGCTAAAGGAAGCCGAAACTGAGGAAGAGCAATTACTGTTGTCCACATTCAATGGATTTCAGAAGAGATTAAAAGGGCTGTCGATTCACGGCTTAAGTGAATTGGAATCAATAAAAGCTCTGCGAATTCAGGTTCTGAATTTTTTGAAATTTATTTTAGTGACGGCAAAACATGAGGATGATGCGTACACAATTTTTGAAACATTAAATGCCCGAGGCTTAAGCCTCACATCGGTAGACCTTATCAAAAACTGGATATTTAAAAATTATAAGCACACTCACCCGAACGATAATGCCAAAGCCATATGGAATGACCTCAGAAAAAAGATCTCCGAATTTTCTGACCTTGAAACATTCTTTCGTCATTATTGGAATTCAAAATATGCATATGCTTCGAATGATCGACTTTACAAGAGCTTTAATGACTTTCGGAAAACAGGGAAAATCACATCCGCTAGGGACTTCCTCTTGGAGTTAAAAGACGCATCTGAGCGTTATAGAAAAATTGGGATGCCTAAAGAAAAGGACTGGAAGACGCTAAAGGAAAAAACCATAGTCCGACATTTGGAACTCATTAATCAGTATAAGGTTACACAGGTCAGACCGTTTCTCCTCTCGTTGCTGGAATGCCGAGAAAATAAATATGTCGATGAAACCTTATTCATAAAGGTTATCCGAAATTTAGAAAACTTCCATTTTATTTTTTCAAATATTTGCCAAGATCGAGCATCAGGCTTAGAAGGAACGTATACCCGCGCAGCGAAGAATTTATACTTAGCTAGCAGCAATAAAATAAAAGTGAAAAAGGTAATAGCTAATCTTAATGATTCTTTGAAGGGGAAGTATCCCAACCCTCAGCGCATCGCTGATTCGATAAATAAGCTAGCATTCATTAACGGAAATGAAACAAACAAAAAAACCATTCAAACCGTATTTGCAAAAATTGAGCAACATCTTCAAAAAACTACGGAGCTTAAAGTGGGAAATTTCTCTCTGGAGCATATTGAAGACCAATCTACAGGTAAAGATTGGGTAGGGGGAATTGGAAACATTATTCCGCTTGATGAGAAATTAAATAATGGAATAAAGAAAATGACTTCGTTTAAAGACAAGAAGAAAGTCTATAAAAAATCTGAATTCAAAATCACCAAAAAACTTCTTGAAGCAAATTCCCAGGATACATGGACTGAAGCCAACTCAAAGGCCTGGCTGAACGAAATAACAACTAACTTACATCAAGCTACAGTCCTTCTAAAAATTTAGAGCAAAGCCGGTGTCCAAAGCCGGTGTCAAAGCGCGGGGTCGCGTCTTGTATCTTGTATTTTCAGATCAAAGCTTACAGACGCATCCGCCGATGGGCGCGAATCCCCGAAGCAGATGGAAGGTTCTTACGGGTTATTCTGCTTCCGGATGGGGAAACAGTTCACAACGCTTTTTTTGATCGGGGGCGGCATAAATGGGGTCAGACACCATTGATTGAAACCACAAGCCGGAGTCTAGAAAAGCAGCATCGCAATATCCATAAATATAAATAAATGAAAAGCGCATGCACAGCCCTCGCACCCGGTTGAAACGCTGCAAATAGATGTATTGCTTGCTTGCATTTTTTATGGCGAGAATGCAGAAATCACTACAATATGAAACTGATTCAAAATTCACAACGTACAACTAAAATTTTTTTTGATGGGGGAAAGCAAAAATGAATAAATTACTGGGCTTGTTGGCGTCGGGCTTGCTCGCACTAAACTTGACGGGTTGCGCCAGTGTTTATGTGGATACCGCAACAAAAGAGATTCCTGTGTCAGCCTACAAGAAGCCTGCTTCGCCTAAGCCGGTGCAGCTTGTTTTCGAATTCCAGACCAAAGACGTTGCCAACGCCACGGCGACTAAGTACCTGTCTGAGCAGGTGGTCGATCAGATCAAGGGCAGCGGTCTGTTTTTGGAGGTGAAAGATGCGCCCGTCGCGGGTGGCGCCTTGCTTAACGTGGTGTTGAACAATGTGCCATTGACGGACGATGCTTTCGGCAAGGGATTTGTCACGGGGCTGACGTTCGGTTTAGCAGGATCGCAGGTAACAGACGGATATATCTGTACCGTGAAATATCTCCCGACAGCGCAATCTCCCACAATCAGTAAAACGGCGCGCCATGCCATTCACACGGTCATCGGGGCGAAGGAGGAACCGGCCAATGGCACCAAAATGGAGAACGTGGAAATGGCGGTCAGAGCCATGACGCGCCAAATTGTAAGCACGGCCCTTAATGATTTGTCTCGTGACCCGGGGTTCCAATAATCATGGAATATGCATTGGCTGACTTGTGCAAGCGTGGCCTGCCGTCACTACCCGCAATCTTTTTGGTACTGTTGACCGGCTGCGCGCAGATCCCACTTGGCGCACCTGCGCCAAGTTTTGAAAATATCGAAAAAGCCAGGGCTTCTCGTTCGGCGCCCGTGGCCGTGGGGCAATTTCAGATTAGTCCGGGTGTAAGCGCTGATATCGACAAGGGTCTGAACGTTCGCTCCAACACGGTTCAATCTCCTATCGATGGCTCGTTCGCCCAGTACTTGAGACAAACCGTGATCACCGATCTTCAGGCATCGGGTCTCTATGACGCTGCCTCGCCTGCCACGCTTACCGGCTTTCTGACAGATTCATCTCTGGATGTTCCCGCAGATACCGGACGGGCTGCATTGGGTGCCCGGTTTGTATTGATACGTGCGGGGAAAACGGTTTACGAAAAGGAATTGAAAACCGGCGCGACCTGGGAGTCTTCATTTATCGGCGTTACGGCGATTCCAGCCGGGATCAATCAATACACCACCCTGTACCATAAACTGGTGGGCATGTTGTTGGACGACCCCGATTATCGGAGTGCAAATCCCAAGTAGGCCGCAAAGCGTCACCCGGCAAATAGCATGAATCGACAACTCGCTTTCCTCTTCCTGGGTTCGCTGCTGAGTGTGAGCGTGGCTGCGGCCAGCCTCAAACCGGGCGATCCTGCGCCCGAGTTTAATCTTGAGGATTTGAGCGGTAAAAAGCACACCTTGACCGATCTGCGCGCAAAAGGCCCTGCGCTGCTTTTTTTCTGGTCGACCGAGTGCGGCTTTTGTCGCGTCATGGCGCCGAAGTTGCAAAAGCTGCACCAGGAACGCGCTGCCGCCGGGCTGACTGTGGCCGGAATTGACATCGATTTCAATATGCGCGCCGAGGTCGAGGCATTCGTGCGTGAGCGCAAACTCGACTTTCTCATCCTGCATGGCAGTCTCGATAATGCCGACGCGGTCGAGGCCTACGGCGTGCCGGGCACGCCGACGTTGGTGGTGGTTGGGCGTGATGGACGCGTTGTCTATTACGGCCACAGCCTTGAGGAAGCAACGCGCAACATTCAGTAGACTGATAGATGCCATGCCTAGAAGAGTAGCATCGTAAAATCAGAAGGGATCAGGCATTGGTTCTTTTGTTATTCCATGAAGCACCTCAAGCCTTACCCTGACCTTGCGGCGTAACGACACCCCACAAACATCCTTTGGAGCGCTTTCATGAAGACCACTGACGAAAGATTGGAGCAAATTGAGACTCGGCTTACGCGGCTTGAGCGGCTCATTATTTCGCTCTCTAAGGATAAAGATCAAGCTGCGCCGCCACCGCCCGCCACACCTGAGCCTGAAATGGCTGCGGCGAGCGCTGCGCAGGGCGCGCAGATTGTTCGACCGGTGCGGGCTACGCCACCACTGCGGTCATGGCCGGTAAAACGCGAGGCGGAGCCTTTGCCGGTGACGCAGATTCTCGGCTGGACCGGCGCCACGGCTTTGGTGTTGGCGGCGGCTTATCTGATTCGACTGGCGTTCGACGCCGGTTGGCTGACGCCAGAGCGCCAGCTCGCGATCGCAGTGCTGAGCGCTTTCGCGCTGATTGGCACGGGGCTGCGGCTGCGCGCATCCGATCGCCAGTATGCAAGCCTGCTGCCGGCGGGCGGTCTGGTGGTGCTGTTCTTATCTATCTATGGCGCGCATCTCTACTATCACTTCATCGGCATGCATGCGGCTACGGCGGCGGTGATCGCGACTTGTCTTGCTGCGCTGTGGTTAGGCAGGTTGTTTGAGAGTGAGCTGTATGGGCTGTTTGCTGTGGTGGGCTCTTACTCGGCGCCATTCATGCTGCACACCTTGTCGGGCTCGGTTACCGATCTGGTGATTTATTTTTCTGCATGGAGCGCGCTGTTTTGCGTGTACGCAATTTGGATAGGGCATCGCCGCACTTATTTGCTGGCAGCGTATATGGCCTTGCTGGGTTTTCATTTTCTGTGGAAGCAGATGGCGCCCGGTGAATGGGGTGCAGCATTTTTGTTTCAGGCGATTCAGTTCACCATTTTCATGGTGGGCGCGGTGGCCTTTTCTGTTCGCCATGAACAGCCAATGGATAAAGCAGAAGCCGCAGCGCACTTGCCGCTGTTGTTGATCTTTTATGCCCTGCAGTATGCCTTGTTGCAGCAGCATCTACCCTCGGCTGCGCCGTGGATCGCGCTTGCGAGCGCAGGGGTTTTGCTCATGGCCTATCTGGTCGCGCGGCGAGTGATGAGCCAATCGTTGGAGTCGGGGGCGCTATTGGTGGGCGCTTATGCAGCGTTGGCGCTGTTTCATGCGGGTTATATGGAATTGATTCCGAGTGAGTTCGCGCCCTGGGTGGCATTGTTGCTAGCGCCGTTGCTGGCCGTTTACTTAATGCTCCGGGGCGAGGCGGCGGCAGTTGGCTTGCCGATTCGCTTACTCATCGGTGTTATCTTCGTTATCAACTATCTGCGCGTGATGTTGAATACGCACATCGCGTCGGTGCCGGCGCATGATCTGCTGGCTTTGCTGTACGCGCTGGAGCTTTATGCGGCATATTACTTTGCCGGGCGTCTGCCTAGCCTGAAAATGCTAGCCACCCCCGCGCTATTTGCGGGGCATATCGCGTTAATGGGCGCGGCGGTGCAAATCTTCGATAGCCGTTTGATGGTCTCGCTTGCCTGGGGCGCGATCAGCATTGCTTGCTTGCTGCTTTCCTTCAAACGCCAAGACAAACTGCTCGGCAAGTCTTCTCTGCTCATCTTCGCCGCCTCATCGGCCAAGGTGATGCTGTTTGATCTATCCAGCGCTACACCGCTGGTTCGGATCGGCTCTCTCGTAGTACTGGGCGTAACCTTGTACTTAGGAGGTTGGATGTATAAGAAGGTGGATGCGATGGAAGCAGAGGGTGCGGGGTAGCGATAGCTTCGGTGCTAGACGCGATAAAACTTAACCTAAAGGAGCGCAAACATGTCACAAGAATCAAATGCGATAAGCAGCGTAGACCGCCGACTCTATACCTGGGGTGCATTGGTTGCAGTCGCCATCGTGTTTGCGGGATTTGCCAAAACATACTTTCTCAAGGCCAGCTTTGGTGCGCCTGAGTTATCAACCTTGGTGCATGCGCATGGTTTGGTAATGACGCTCTGGTTTGCATTTTTCTTGATGCAGGTGCGTTTGGTGGCCATGCGCCGTACCGATCTGCATCGCCGCGCAGGCGTGTTCGGCGCAGTGGTTGCGGCGGCAGTGCTGATCGTGGGCACGGCGACCGCTATCACCGCGGCCAAGCTCGGCCACACACCTGGGCCACCGCCGCTGATATTTTTGGTGATCCCCTTGGGGGATATGCTTGTCTTCGCACTCCTGGTGAGTACCGGCCTTTACTTCCGCAGCCGCAGCGATATACGCCGGCGTTTGATGTTGCTGTCTTGTGTGGGCATGCTGACGGCAGCGTTCGCACGCATTCCGATAGATTCTATTCAGGCGGGTGGCATGCCGATGTTTTTTGGCCTGACTGATTTGGTCGCCCTTTCTTGTGTGACTTACGACACGGTTAAACACCGCAGGCTGCACCCGGCATTTGGATGGGGCATGCTGCTCATCGTGTTGTCGCAACCGGCGCGGCTATTGTTGTCTGGCACGCCTGCATGGCAGCAGTTTGCAAGTTGGTTGGTGAGTTAGGATTAGGCCAAACGGCGCAGTGAAGGCCGGGCTCGAAATGTTTTCTGGGTGAGGTAAGCTTGCGGAAATTAATAAATCATATGGAGGACAGCATGAAGCGCTACTTCGGGGTTTTTATTGCGCTTTTGATGTGTGCCGGTGCGGCGTCTGCCAACCCATTTCCGGATGTCAAAGTACAAAAAATCAATGACCGCGTGTATGCGTTGCTTGGCCCGACCGATCCGCCGAATAAGCAGAATCTCGGTTACATGAACAACAACCTTGTCATCATAGGCAACAAGGGCGTCATCCTGGTCGACGCCGGCTCGCACAAGGCCGTGGCCGAGCATATCGACGCGGCGATCAAGAAAATTACGTCCAAGCCCATTACCCATGTGCTGATTACGCACCACCACCCGGACCATCATCTTGGGCTTGAGTACTTTGACGGCGCGCAGGTCATTGCTTCCGAGTTTTGCGCCAAGCAAATAACCGACAACGGCCGCAGCATGGTGTCTTTCATGTCGCGGAATACGGGTTTGAGTCTTCGTGGCGCAAAACCGGTCGTGCCGCAGGAAAAGCTTGCGCCCAGATCCCGCCAGGCAATGGAAATCGACGGCATCAAGCTGGAGTTGATTTCGACAGAAACCGCCCACACCGACGGCGACATGATGGTGTGGCTGCCGGAAGACGGCGTTCTCGCCTCCGGCGACATTCTGGTGCATAGCATCAACCCGAGTTTCAGGGACGGCAATCTCAAGAAATGGGTCGGTGTGGTGGACGACATCCTCAAGCTGCCTCTGAAAACCGTTATGCCCGGCCACGGCCCGCTGATGCAGCGCCAGGACATCGTCGAGTTTCGCGCCCTGATCGCCGACTTCTACAAAGTGGTTGAGGGTATATACAAAGCCGGTGGCGTCGAGGCCGATGTGCGCAAGAAACTCGACATGGCCAAATGGGAGAAGCTGGGCCGGTTTGATGACATGATGGGCGGCAACATCAACAAGGTCTGGCTGGAAGTGGAAGAAGCGAATTTCTGATTTTGTGCGGCACTGGGGGAATGGAACCTAATTTCCCTGGAAATAATTAGCACTAAAGGGGCCAGCTTCGATTAACTTTTAGAGTATCGGACTTGAAAGAAGATCAAAATGGATAAAATAAAATTGAAGTTGGCCCCTTTAGTTGTTTTTTCACAAGACGCGCCACGCCGACACAAAAATGTGAGGGTGCCAGGCTTTGGTTATTGCGTTATTGCGTTATTTCTTATGCAGATAAATGAAAGTAACCCTGTCCGCTAATGGCTGCGCGCATCCGGGCCGGCCGTTTCTATTTCCCCCGCGTTTTTGAGCATGGCGTCCGAATCAGGGTAGCGCGCGTAAGTTTGCTGCACCT
>ERZ1292630.201-Hain-H41-02um-R3-201-length-64695-cov-10_pt1 | contig 64695 bp, 58 predicted proteins | sample MGYA00564408_ERZ1292630 | MGnify/ENA primary metagenome ERZ1292630 (study PRJEB36523, sample SAMEA6512641) | groundwater metagenome | collected 2019-01-08 | study: AquaDiva: Metagenomics assemblies of 32 groundwater samples
ACTCGGCGGGCGGCGCACTCGGCGGGCGGCGCACTCGGCGGGGCGCCGGCGGGTCCGCCGGCCTTGGCTTGATGCGTCAGGCGGACCCGTCGGCCGTCAGGCCTCGCGCCACGCTGCGAGATCGATCGGCCGGAGGCGTGGACTCTCGGTTCGCCCGGGAATGCGGCCCCGCTTGGCGATCGGGCGCCCGTCGATCTCCTTGATGTCGGCCGTGAAATCGATCGGACGTGCGCCCGAGATGTGCGACCCGACCGCATACGAGTCGACCGCGGCGCCGGCCTCCTTGAAGGTTCGGATGCGATCCGGTGTCAGGCCCCCCGATACGACGATCCGGACGTGCGAGAAGCCAGCCTGATCGAGCCTGGCGCGCACTTCGCGGCACAGCGCGGGTGTCACGCGGCCGCGCTCCGCGGGCGTGTCCAGGCGGATGCCATAGAGCCGATCACCCAGCGCCCGGGCCACGCGCAGGGCCTCCTCCGCCTCGTCGCGGAACGTGTCGACGAGGACGATCCGCGGTACCTCGGGGCCGAGGTCGCGATCGAATGCAAGGGCCGCCTCGACCGTGTCGCCGAAGATCAGGACCAGCGAATGGGGCATCGTTCCGGTCGGCGACAGCCCGGCCAGCCGGGCACCGGCAGGCGTCGAGGCACCGACGCACCCGCCGACGATGGCCGCGTAGTCAAGGACATCGGTGATGTCCGGATGGACGTGCCGGGCACCGAAGCTGATCACGGGCTCCGGGGCGGCGGCCTCGACGCACTCGCGCGCCGCCGTCGCCCAACCCGTCGACTGCGCGAGCATCCCCAGGAACGCCGTCTCGTACAGCCCGAAGGCACGATACCGAGCGGTGATCCGAAGCACGACCTCCTTGGGTCCGATCAGGTCGCCATCATCGAGCCCCTCGAGCGTGGTCTCCGAAGGATCGGCCTGGGCAAGGACGTGGCCCAGCAGGTTCTTCGCTTCCTCGATCCCGCACAGCACGGCGTCCTGCCGCGTGAACACCTCGACCGTGACGATGGGATCCATTCCCTCGCGCTCGAGGATGCTCTCGGCGCGCGCGAAGTAGACGTCGGCCGAGTCACCCGAGAGGATCTCGCGCGACGGACGTGTTCGGAGCAGGCCCATCAACCCTCCAGCGCTCTCCGGGTTCCCGTTTCTCGCGGGTGGCACGGGAGTGTACCGCACGCGACAGCGCGGCCCGGGCGTCCGCCCGATCCCACCCTCCGGCGGCTACTCCGGCCCTCCGGCACGCCCCAGGTTCTCGACTGACGCAGCGGCACGCCTGGAGCGCCCCCGGCTCCAACGCACCACGACGATCAGGACGATCGCGACGGCCAGCCCCAGCAGGAGGAGGCTCATGGCGCGACCGCCGCCCACCTCGGCGGCCGTTGTCCAGGCCAGCCACGCGTCGCCGGCCCGCTGGCCGGCGGTCTCGAGCTCGCCGACCTCGTACGCTCGTCGGGCCGCGTCCAGGTCACGTTCGGGTCTGGTGCCGATCAAGCCGAGCTGCTCGACGATCCCAGGCTCGGCGATCCGGACCGCAACGACTCGATCGAGCGCGGCCAGGACGCCGAGCTGGGCCGTTGCTTCCGCGTTGGCTGCCGCAAACCCGTCACCGGCCTCGAACAGCGGCCGCAGCGTGGACGGCTGGTTCAGCCCATGGCGGGCGGCCTGCCGGGCGATCTCGGAGCGCAGGTTGAGGACCTCCGCCGCGTCATCGAACAGGCGATCGGCTGTGTCGAACTGCCACGCACGGAGCGCGGTTCGGATCGAGCTCGGAAGCCGCCAATCGTCGGCTGCGGCCACGAGTGCGTTGTAGCGCCCCTGGGCGTTCGCCCGCTGCTCGAGCAGGGGCAGGTCGCTGTCGCGCACCACCCATGTCGTCCAGAGGTCGGTGAACGACTGTCCCGTCGATTCTTCGAGCAGGTCGAGGAGGCCGCGCCAATCGGGCGGACTGTCCACGGTCTCGTTGCCCTCGGCCGTGCCGGCCTGCGCGTCGCCGCCGATCGGTTGGTAGGCCCCCACCTTCGCCTGGGCTTTCGCCCACACCTCGCGGAGCGGTCCATCCCCGGCGCGTTCGGCGATCTCGCGGGCAAGCGCCAGTGATGCGGCGTACGCGTAGGTCTCGACGTCGTCGTCCGCTTCACCAATGGGGGCCCAGTCGTTGAGCGGGATCCGGCTGGCGTCGAGCGCCTCCGTGAGCTCCGGATCGGCCACGTCGATCCCGAGTTCGGCCGCCGCGTCCTGCCCGTACAACGACGCGAACGCCTCGTTCGACCAGCGATCGGCCAGCAACCCTCCGTTGAACCAGCGGTGCGCGGCCTCGTGGAGAACAACGCCCGGACCGGCGTAGTACGCGACATCGATGCGACCCTCGGCCGGGTCGAAGATCCCGGCATACCCACCGGTGTTCCGGGCCAGCGCCTCGCGAACGAAGAGGGCGTCCGGCGCGGGCCATGGCAGGCCGATCGAGCGGCCGAGCACGGGCAGCCCCCGCGCGAACAGGTCGCCCACGCGGACCGCCCACTCCGGGTCGTCCTGCCACGCCTGGATCACGATCGTTGCCGCGGTGTCGGCAATGGGCACCGACAGGGTGGTGTCGACGTACGTCCCCGGGCGGTCGCCCACGAGGTAGGCATAGAAGGCCAGGGGTTCCTGGAGCGCTCCCGAGTCGTAGACCGCGAGGCCGTCCGGTCCCACTTCCGGGCCGGGCAGGTTCCCGGCCAGGAACTCCACGTGATAGGCGACTGGCAGCGCCACCTGTACGCGACTGCCGGGCGTGGAATCGGTACCGAACGCCCAGATCGGGAAGCTGACGACCGTGGTTCCGACGCGGAGATCGCGGTTTCCGGCCCCGCCCGGGTCGATGAGATCGAACCCCAGCGCAAACGTTGTCGACTTGCCCGACGCCAGTCGCGCGCCAAAGTCGATGCGGAGGAGCGTGTGGTCGGCCTTCCGCGAGGAAACGACGACCTTTGGGGTGCCTTGCTCGCCCGAGATCCTGAACCCGCTCGATCCGGGCAGCACCGCCAGGAACGCTCGGTCGTAGTAGTAGCTCCGGGTGGCCGTGTCGGTCAGGTGGTTCGTGGCCGTGATCGAGATGCTGACATGGACCCGCTTCGCGTCCGGCAGGACCTCGTAGCGCGCGTCGGTGACGAGGGTGAGATCCGGCCCGCCCTGGTGCTCGGCTCGAACCACGGGCGGGGCACCCAGCGTCACGAGGCTGCCCAGCGCCAGAAACACGCCCAGGACGCCCGGCCCAAGCCGGCTGAGAACCGGCCGTGGCCGTGTGAGAACGGGCCGACCCGGCCTGGCCGGCCGACGGGCCTCGCGGGCGCGTGCGCCGATCACGAGGCGAACAACTCCCCGAGATCGGGCGCGTAACGATCGATCAGGCCCGCGTTACGTCGCGGACGCGTGGTGAGGTCGTCGGGGATCCTTCCGCCCTTCCAGAGCCACTCGGCAGACTCCTCGAGGAGGCGATCCGCCACGCCGACCAGCCGGACGAGGGCGATGCCGAGCGCGTCTCGATCCAGCCCGGCTGGACCGAGCTCCGCGGCGAGGATTGGCCGGCCGTCCTCGGCGAGCGAGAACTTCACGAACGGGAATTCGTCGTTCCAGCGCAACAGCTTGCGGTACGCACGGCGGAGCATGTCACCGAGCGGCGGCGCGAAGTGGACCCAGCAGATGAGGCCCAGCGCCGGATCCAGGATGACCGTCACCGGCAGGTCGCAACGGCGGCGACCATCGAGAACCAGGTCCCAGGCGGACAATGCGTCACGGTCGATCCGTGGACCGGCTTCCAGCTGCAGCTCGCCGAGCCAGCGTTCGACGTCCGCAGGGCGCGCCACGGACGGCCGGAGATCTGATGGCATGCGCGGCAGTCTACCCGCGATCCGGATCCGGCCTCCCCGACGACGGTCGGCGCCGCCGATCGCCGGTCAGTCGCTCCCACCGGACGCGGCCGGGGGCAACGCGCGTCGAGTCCGGGAGGCGGATTCGGGTTTTCGATCGACCGACGCGCCGGCCCTGACGATCCGCGTCGCGAAGTCCGTGGACCGGACCCCCTCGCCGATGCGCACGTTGCGTCCGATCCGTGCGCCGCGCGGGATCACCGACCGCTTCCCCACCACCGTTATCCCGGTATTGAGCCGCGTCGGTTCCTGGCGGTTCGGCGTGTCGTCCGGGCCATGGCCGACGATCGCGCCCTGGCCCACGACCACCTCCTTGTCGAGGATCGCCCGATCGATCACGGCGCCGGCGCGGATGACGCAGTCGAACATGACGATCGAGTCGCGGATCACCGCACCGACGTCCACGCGCACCCCAGGCGAAAGAACGGAGTTGACGACGGTCCCGGCGATGACACAGCCATGACTGATCAGGCTGTTGTGGACCTGGGCGATGGTGCCGATCCGGGCCGGAGCGCGCTCCTCGGACCTCGTGTGGATCAGCCAGCCCTTGTCGTACAGGTCCAGCTCGGGCGGGTCGGCAAGCAGGGCGAGATTCGTCTCCCAATAGGCCTGGATGGTGCCCACATCCTGCCAGTAGCCGTCATGGCGGTAGCCGAAGACGCGAGCCCCGTCCTCGAGCATCGCCGGGATGACGTGCCGCCCGAAGTCGACGAGTTCCTCGCGCAGCCAGCGCCGGAGGGCCCGCTTCGAGAAGACGTACACGCCCATCGACGCAAGGTCGCTCTTCGGCTGCTTCGGCTTCTCCTGCCAGTCGACCACCCGGTTGGATTCGTCGAGGGCGAGGATACCCATGCGCGTGGCGTCCGCGATCGGGACCCGGCGGACAGCGATCGTCACGTCCGCGCGGCGGCGCTTGTGCGCGGCCACGAACGGCGCGTAGTCCATCTTGTAGATATGGTCGCCGGCCAGCACCAGGATCGTGTCGGCGTCGCTGTGCTCGATCTCGTTGAAGTTCTGGAGGACGGCATCCGCGGTACCGCCGTACCACTCGGCGACCCTGCCGCGCTTGAGGTAGGGCTGGAGGAGCTTGATCCCGCCGTTGGTGCGATCGAGGTCCCACGGGCGGCCGAGGCCGATGTGGTCGTTGAGCGAGCGCGGGTTGTACTGCGTCAGGACGAGGACGTTGTCGATGTCCGAGTTGACGCAGTTCGACAACGTGAAGTCGATGATCCGGTACTTGCCCCCGAACGGGACGGCCGGCTTCGCCCGCAGGGCCGACAGGATCGAGAGGCGTTCACCCTCGCCACCGGCAAGGATGATGGCCATCGTCCGTTTCACGGGCAGGTCCCCTCCGGCTGGATGGATGGGTCGACGTCCGACTCGATGCTAGCAGACGCACCGCCGCCGACGGCCTGCAGGATCTCGGCCTACAGGAAGAGCCGGGGGTTCACGAACCTGTCGTCGAGCTCGACCATCCAGTGGAGGTGCGGCCCGGTCGTTCGGCCGGTGAGCCCCTCGTAGGCGATCACCTGGCCCTGCCTGACGGTCTGACCGGCCTTGACCTGGATCGGGTGCGCCTTGTTGTCGACGTGGGCGTACCAGGTGAGCAGCTTGGTCGAGTGGGCGATGACCACGATCCAGGCCTTGGGCGAGGGGTCGTACGGGTTGGGCCCCGCAAACACGACCGTCCCGGCACCGGCTGCCTTGATCGGGGTGTAGAGCGGGGCGGCGATGTCGATCCCCTTGTGGAAGTGCCGGCAGCTGCCCGACGGGGGCTCCCAGGCGAAGCCGGTGCAACCGAATTCCTGGGTGATCGTCCCCGACATCGGCCATTTCAACGTCCCGTTGTAGACCGACGGGATCTTGCCCTGCTGCGACTGCCGGGCGACGAGTTGCTTGATCTGCCTGGCGAGGGCGGCCTGGGCGGCGGCCGCCTTGGCGATCGCGGCCTCGAGCGCGACCTTGTCGACCGCCATCTTGCGATACTGGGTCTGCTGCGCGGCGAGGGCGTTGGCGGTCCGCTCCTCCAGGTTCTCGAGCTTGCGGCGAGTCGCCTCGAGCTGCCGGTGCTGCTCATCGAGCAACGCCTTCTTCTCGGCGGTCGTCGAACGAAGGTCCTCGGCCTGACGTCGGGTGGAAACGACACTCTGGTGAATGGCCGCCAGCGTCTCCTGGTCTCGGACGATCTGTTGCGCCAGGGCGCGGTCCTGCTCGCCGATGTCGAGGTAGTAGCCGACCTCCGAAATCACGTCGGTGAAGTCGGCCCCCGACAGGACCGTCTCGAGGAGCGTCGTTCGATCCGTGTCGTAGGCGTTGCGGATTCGCTCGGCGAGGAGCGCCTTGCGCGCAGCCAGGTCGTCGCGCTTCTCGGCCTCGCGCACGGCCAGCCGGGCCAGCTCGGTGTCGAGCACCTGGATCTGCGCGACGAGCGAATCGTAGCTGGCCTGCGTGGCCTCGGCCTCGGCAACCACGTCGGTGACCTGCTGGCGGACGGCGGCAAGGTCGGCGTTGAGGCCATCGAGCGTGGCCGCGGTCGACGCGATCCGGGAGGTCAGCGCCGACTGCTGCGCGCTGAGCTGGCTGACCTGGGCCTTCTGGGCCGCGATCGTGCGCTGGAGCGACTTCTGGGCCGCGATCGCATCGGTGAGCTCGTCGCCCGCGACGCGCGTGGCCGGAGCCGCGCCGAACATCCCGCCCAGCAGCGCCGGCAGGAGGAGCAGGAAGACGACCCGACGCCGGGCCCGCGCCGAGCGGCGGGGTCCCGGGACCCACGACCACCCTCGGCGGTCGCTGGCTGGCTGCATCACGTTGGCGAAATCACTGTGCGAGCAACACTCCGTGTCGCGTCCGAAGACGCGGTTGCGGCGACGCCCGCCGGTGAGTCGCCGTCCAGACGCGGGCACTGCCTCGGGACGACACCGGCTTGGCCCTCAGGATAGCAGCCCCGTCCACCCTAGCCCGGAGCGAGCATTCCCCACACGGCGGCGACGATCAGGAACGGGCCGAACGGCACGTAGGAGCGGCGGGTGATTCGCCGCGTCGCCAGGAGCAGGCCCAGGACGACCACCACGAGGATGGCCCCGCCCATCAGCCCGGTCAGCTCGCGCACGAACCCGAGCAGGAGCCCGACGCTGATCATGAGCTTGACATCGCCGAGGCCCAGGGCCCCGGGGCCAAACGGAATGGACGGCAGATACATCACCAGGGGAATCACGATGGCCGCCGCGATCGGGCCGATCATGCCCGGCCACCCTCCCACCAGCAGTGGATTGAGGTCGAGCAGCCCCACGGCGGCCGCATATGCCACGAGCGGCAGCGTGATCACGTCGGGCAGCAGGCGCTGGTCGAGGTCCGTCGCCAGGAGCAGGATGAGGGGCACGACGTAGACCGCAAGCACGAGCAGGTCACGTGGCTCCGCGCCGTGGCCCTGGGCGAGGAGTCCGAGGGCGAGCCCACCGAAGGCGATCACGAGCACGGTTCGCCAGTCGACGGCTCGCACCGAACCGTCCTCGTGCGCCGGCCAACGCGCGGCAATCCGATCCGCCGCGAGCCCCCAGGCCGCGCCGCCGACCGCGAACAGCCCGATGAGAATCGCCGCGTCCATCGGATCCGCGTGCCGCCGCCGCGAGCGGTCAGGCCGCGCCGGCGAGGGCGAGCTCGACCAGCGTCGCGTGGGTCACGCCCGTCGCACCGCGCGCGGCGTAGGGCGTCGCCTTCCGGATGTAGCCGGTGCCGCCGATGTCGAGATGTGCCCACGGCCGGGTGGCGAACTCGCGCAGGAACAGCCCGCTCTTGACCAGTGAGCCCTCCGCACCGCTCGAGTTCTGCATGTCCCCGTACCAGCTCTCCATGTCCTTGATGTACTCATCGACCAGCGGCAGCTGCCAGTAGCGCTCGCCGGCGCGAGCCGCGGCCGCGGCAACGTCCGAGAAGAACGTCGCGGGCTGGGCGAAGGCACCGGTCACGAGATGACCGAGGGCACGGGAGACCGCACCGGTCAGCGTGGCCACATCGACCAGATGCGTCGCCCCGAGCCGCTCCGCGTAGGTCATCGCGTCGCCCAGGATCAGCCGACCCTCGGCATCGGTGTTGGTGATGTCGACCCATTTGCCGTTGAGGGCCCGGACGACGTCTCCCGGCCGCGTCGAATGGGGCCCGGGCATGTTCTCGACCGCCGGCGCGACGGCCAGGAGCGGCGTGCCCGGTGCGAGCCGCGCCACCGTCGCGATCGCGGCGATGACCGTACATGCCCCGGACTTGTCCATCTTCATCTCTTCCATCCGGTCGGATGGCTTGATCGAGATGCCACCCGAGTCGAAGGTGACGCCCTTGCCGATGATCGCCAGGTGGCGGTCGAGGGAATCGCGCTGACCTTCGGAACCCGAGCGCATGACGATCATCCGGGGCGGGTTGTCACTCCCCCGCCCGACCGCCATGAACATGCCCATTCCAAGCTCGGTTGCGCGGTCCGGCCCCATCACGTCGATCCAGAGCCCGTGGCGTTCCGCGATCGTCCAGGCCTCCTCGGCAAGCACCTCGGGGCTGACATCGTTGGCCGACCGGTTCGACAGCGTCCGTGCGAGGTTGGCCCCTTCGCCCATGATCACGCCGCGCTCCGCCGCCCGGGTGAGAGCGACGGCGTCGCCGCTCCCGGAGATGAGGATCAGCTCGTCAAGCCTGGGCGGCGAGGTGGTCACGTTGTCGCGGTAGATCGTCGAGGGGTCGAACGCGCCCTCGACGACGCCTCGGGCGACGAGGCCGGCCACCGCGTCGGCCCCCCCGTCGAGCACGGCAGCGAGCGGATCGAGCCAGATCGCGAGGCTGCGCACCGTACGACCCCCGAGCCGCCGCTCGGCGGCTGCACCGATCCGGACGGCCGTTTCCCGATCGAGCTCCGCCGCATTGCCGGCGCCGATCGCAAGCAGACGACGGGCCGCGTTGTCGCCGGGCTTCACGAGTGTCCCGCAATAGCGCTCCGAATTGATCTCGCCGAACGCGGCCAGGGCCGCCAGCTCACCGCTTGACCGCCGGTCGAGCTCGCCGAGCGGGCCATCGAGTGCGAGGTCCCCGAGGATGGGGATGGCCAGGACATCGGCCGGGACATTCCACGGTTGGTCAATGACGACGCGAACGAGCACTGGGCAGGGTCCTCCGGGAGCAGGGTCGCCGATCGGCAACGACAGGGCGTCGACCCGGCGACGGGCAGTGTACCCAACCCGGCCCGCGGCGGGCGGGACACTGGTCCCGGGACACGGGTCAGGGCGGCGGGGTGGCGGTGGCGTCCTCGAGGGCGAGCGCGAGGCGGCCACGCGCCTGCTCGATGGCAATGACCGCCTGGTTGAGGCCGCCGCGCGCGATCTCGGCCATGATCACGACCAGGCCCCGGGTGTCCGGCGGCAGGTTCGATCGTGCTGCTTTCTCGGCAGCGATTGCCGTCCGGATCTCCGGCGTGACCCGCCCACTGGACGCCCCCAGCAGCTCGTAGAGATGGCGGAGGGCCTCGTCGTACGTGCGATTTCGCTTGATCCACTCGTCGAGGATCGCCACGTCGGTTGTGTTGGCGAGCTGATCGCGGAGCGCCGTGGCATCGTCGAGCATGACAAGGGCTCCGTCGATCGCGACGAGCGCTTCGGGATACCTGGCGGACCGGCCGAACTCCGCGCCGGCCGCGGTCGCCGGATCGTGGCCCTCGAGGAGCGCGGTCAGCCGCGCCGCAGCGAGGCTCCCGGCGGCCAGACGGGCCCACGCGCTGCTGAGATCGTCGGTCGCGTCGAGCGCGCCAACGAGGACGGCGTGCTGGGCCAGCGCCGCAGCCGAGATCCGGAGCTCCTGGTGGGGGCCCAGCCCCGGCAGGCCGCGGAGTCGGGTGCGCAGGGCGGACGATTCGGCCGCGATGCCGAGGGCAAGGACGGACCCCTGGTCCGTCGCAGCGGCGAGCGTCGCCTCATCGCGAGAGACCATCGCCGTGAGAGCGGTCCTTCCCAGCTCGCCCAGCGTCGCAACGGCGTCGGCAATCCCGGCGAGGTCGACGGCGGCCGCGTCGAGACTCGGTCGAACGGCGCTGTCGCCGGCCCAGGTCAACTCGGCTCTGGCAGGCGTCCCGGGCAGATGGGCCATCCCGGCCACGATCCCGGCCGATCCGAAGGCCAGGGCCGCCACGGCCAGGACCCACACGACGCCGAGCACGATGCGGCGCCCGACAGTCCTCACCGCCGCATCGTAGCATCGAGCCATGACGATCCCTGCCGCGGTCGAGCTCCAGATCGTCGAGATGCCCAAAGCGGAGCTCCACCTCCACCTCGACGGGTCGGTCCTGCTGGAAACGGCGCTCGAACTCGCCCGGACGCGCGGTGTGGACGCGCCGCGCGACGTCGACGGGATGCGAGCACGGCTTGTCGCGCCGCCGCGCTGTGTCGATCAGGCAGAGCTTCTGGGCGCCTTCGACCTGCCGATCGCGCTGCTCCAGGACGCGGAGGCGTTGTCGCGCGTCACCGAGGAGCTGGTCGTCGCGAAGGCGGCCGACGGTGTCCGCTACGTGGAGATCCGCTGGGGCCCGTTGCTCCACGTCGAGCGCGGGCTGGCGCTTGCCGACGGGATCGCGGCGGTGTGCGACGGCGCGGACCGCGGTGCTGCCGCGGTGGTGGAGTCCGGCGGTCGAATCGTCGTCCGGCTCATCTGCACCGCCCTGCGCTCCCACGACCCGGACGAGAACGTTCGACTCGCGGACGTGGCCGGCCGATTCCGCGATCGGGGCCTCGTCGGCTGGGACCTTGCCGGACGCGAGGCGGAGTTCCCCGACCCCCTCGTGCACGCGCGTGCCTTCGAGGTGGCGCGGGCCGGCGGCCTGCGGATCACGCTGCACGCCGGCGAGTGGGGCGGCGCGGCGCAGGTGCGGCGTGCGCTTGCGCTGGAGCCGGAGCGGATCGCCCACGGTCCCGGAGCGATCGACGATTCGTCGCTCGTCGCCGAGTTGATCGCCCGAAACGTGACCCTCGACCTGTGCCCCACCTCCAACGTCCAGGCCGCCATTGTCCGGTCCCTTGCCGGCCATCCCCTCGCCCGTCTCCACCGCGCAGGCGTGCCGGTCACGCTGTCGACCGACGACCTCACGGTCTCGGACGTCACGCTGTCGGAGGAGTACCGGCGCGCCGTCGCCGAGATCGGCCTGACGCCGGCCGAACTCTGGGCGATCAACCGCCACGCCCTCGACGTCGCGTTTGCCGACGAGGCGACGTTGCGACCCGTGCGGGCCGCCTTCGACTCGTGGGCGAAGCAATCGTGATGAAGTCTGCCCAGGCGTTCACGCCGATCCGGACCGCGCGTCTCCTGATCCGCGCGGTCACCACCGATGACGCCGCGTCGCTGGCCGCGCGTCGCAGCGACCCGGAGGTCGCGCGCTACCAGAGCTGGACGATCCCCTATCCGCTCGAGCGCGCCGAGGCGGTGGTCACGCAGGTCGCGGCGATGGATGGTCCGGCCAACGACGCGTGGTGGATGGCGATCGTCTGCGACCCCGATACGGGCGAGGTCTTCGGTGACGTGGTGACCATGCTCACCTGTGAGGGCCATGCCGCCGAGGTCGGCTACACGTTCTTCCGCGAGCATTGGGGCAAGGGCTATGCGGTGGAGGCCGTCGAGGCGCTCATCGTCCACCTGCTCGCGGAGCTCCATGTGACCCGCGTGTTCGGAAGGTTGGACCCCGCCAATCCTGCCTCGGCGATGGTCATGGAGCGCTGCGGGCTCCTGTTCGAAGGCCATACGCGGTCCTCGTTCTGGGTGGGCGACGAGGCATCGGACGACTGGATCTACGGCATGACCCGTCCCGACTGGGAGGCGTGGCGCTCGCGACCCAGGACGCCGCCGAAGGATGTCCGGCTGGTCGAGGTGACCGTCGAGAACGAGCGAATCGTCTCGGTGCTGAAGACGCACAGGACGCAGGAGGCGTTCGTCGCCCCGATGGGCAGGTCCTTCACCGACGCGCTGTTCCCTCAGGTCGTCGATGGAGCGCCGGTCGTCCCCTGGCTGCGTGCGATCGAGGCCGACGGCGTGATCGTCGGGTTCGTGATGCTCGCGCTTCGGACGGAGCACCATCCCGAACCATACCTGTGGCGGCTGCTCGTCGACCGCCTGCACCAGCGTCGCGGCATCGGCGGTCGGGCCCTCGCCCTCATCGAGGATGAGGTCCGGGCCATGGGCGATCGCACCCTGCTGGTCAGCTGGGGCGAGGGCAAGGGGTCGCCGCGGCCGTTCTACCTCGCCCACGGCTTCGAACCCACGGGCCGCGTGATCGACGAGGAAACGGAAGGGCGCAAGCCCCTGGCTTGACCAGACCGCTTCCGGATCGCGCCGAGACGGACGGCACGGGCCGGCATGGCAAGATGCCGCCGTGATCTCGTCAATCGGTGTCGATCTGGATCGCGTCGCCGCGCTGGAGCGCGAAGAGACCGCGCGGTTCGTCAGCGAGCGGCCACGTTCGATGGCCCTCCTCGAGCGCTCCCGCCGCACCATGCCGCGCGGCGTCCCGATGGCCTGGATGGACGACCTGTACGAGCATCCGCCGGTCTTCGCCGACCGGGGCGAGGGCGCCCACTTCACCGACGTCGACGGACACACCTACCTCGACATGTACATCGCGGACATGAGCGGCTTCTGCGGCCATGCCCCGCCAGCCGTCGTCGAGGCGGTCGCGCGCCGGATGGCGCTCGGCAACCACTTCCTCCTCCCAGGCGAGGATGCCATCGCTGTCGCGGAGCACCTCGTCGAGCGATATGGCATGCCGCAATGGCAGTTCACGCTCAGCGCCACGCAGGCGAACACCGAGGTCATCCGGCTCGCTCGGCAGGCCACGGGTCGTGAGGTCATCGTCCTGTTCGACGGGAAGTACCACGGCCACGGCGACGCCACCCTCGTGGTCCTCGATGACGGCGAGATCGTCGCGGAGGAGAGCGGGCTTCCGCCCTGGGTGACCCGCGATGCGCGGATCGTCCAGTTCAACGACATCGCCGCGCTCGAAGCCGCGCTGGCGCCACGCGACGTTGCCCTCGTGATGACCGAGCCGGTCATGACGAACGCGGGCGTCATCCGGCCCGACCCCGGATTCCACGAGGCGTTGCGACGGCTCAGCCGTGTCGCCGGCACACTGCTCGCGATCGACGAGACGCATTCGCTCGTGGGCGCGTACGGCGGCTTCACGCGCGAATTCGGGCTCGAACCGGACCTGTTGACGATCGGCAAGTCGATCGCGGCAGGTGTCCCGCTCGGCGCCTACGGCATGACGGGGGCGGTCGCCGCGCTCATCACGCCACCGGATGAGGCCTTCGTTGTCATGGGCGTGCCGGTCGCCGAGATGGCGCTCGGCGGCACCCTGTTCGCCAACGCGCTGTCGATGGCCGCCGGTCGCGCGGCCCTGCTCGACGTCCTCACGCCCGGGGCCTTTGAGCGCGCGCGGGCGCTCGGTTCGCGGATGGCGGACGGCCTCGAGGCGGCCATTCGCGCCGCCGGCCTGCCGTGGAGCGTGGCCAGGATGGGGCCGCACGCCTACTACAGCTTTGCCCCCACCCCGGCCGGGAATGCGATCGAATCGCGGGCCAACGACCACCCCGGCCTGCGTGCGTTCATGCGCGTCTGGATGGCCAACCGTGGCATCTGGGAATCCGGCTGGTGGCTCGGCCCGACGGTCTCGCTCGCCCACACCGCCGACGACATCGACCTGTACGTGGAGCGCTTCGCGGAGTGTCTCGAAGCGATCAGCTGACCGCGCTGGCCATCGACTGCAGGATCGCCGCCAGCTCGGCGGCATCGTGGGCAACCGCGTCGGGCCGTTCGTCGGCGGGGAGGGCGTCGTGCTGCTCGCGCGTCGAGACCCCGGTCAGCATGAGGATCGCCCGCGCCCCGGCGGCGTGGGCCGCGGCGATGTCGGTGTCGAGGCCGTCGCCGATCATCACCGCGTCGCTCGCACGGCGCCCGACTGTCGCAGCCGCGACCTCGAGGAGGTGCGGGCCGGGCTTGCCGATGACATCGGGGATTGCCTGCGCGGCGGCCTCGACCGCGGCGACGATGCTCCCGGCTCCCGGTCGCAACCCGCGCTCGGTGGGATAGATGGGGTCCCGATTCGTGGCGATGAAGCGGGCACCGGAGCGGATGCAGTCGGCCGCCACGGCCAGGCGCAGGTACGTGATCTGCGGGTCCAGGCCGACCACCACGACGTCCGGGGCGCCGGCGGCCTCCCAGCCGCTGATCCCCTCCTGCGCCATCCGTGTCGCCGCGTGGCCCGCCGTCACCACGTCCAGCCCGACGTCGCGCAGCTCGCGCTCCAGGCCGCTGGCCCCCAGCGCGAGGACGCGCCGCGCGGCCGGATGGTGCTCGCGGATGTGGAGGGCGGTGGCGCGTGGCGCGGACACGACACGATCGGCAGTCACCGGCGCACCCATGCCGGCAAGCCGGGTGACGTAGTCGGCGCGGTAATGCATCGAGTTGTTCGTGACGTAGACGACGTCATCGCCGAGCGCGGCGCGAGCGGCGAGCACCGCGGCGACGCCCGGGACGGGTTCGCTACCGCGATAGACGACGCCGTCAAGATCGACGAGGAGGAGCATGGCTCCGATCGTAGCCGGTTACGATGATCCGGTGACCCCCAGCGGACCCGCACGTCCCTCGCGTCCCTCGCGTCCCGCCGACCCCCTCGCCCAGACGGAGCTGCTGCTGGTCGACGCCACCAATCTCGCCCATGTGCTGGCCCGGGCGTCCGGCGGGGCGACGGCGGTGGCGCTGGTGGCCAGGATTCGCAGCCTGATCCCGCCGGCCGTGACGATCGAGCTGGTGTTCGACGGCGCTGCGGAACCGGGGATGCGCGGCATCCGCATCGCCTCGGGGGTGACGGTCCGCTACGGCGGCCGCCAGAGCGCGGACGCGGTCATCGTCGAACGAGTGACCGCGGAAGCCAGGAACGCGGGGCCGGTAGGTGCGGCAGCCATCCTCGTCGTCACCGACGCTCGCGAACTGCGCGACCTTGTCCGCGTCCGCGGTGCGCGCACGGCCGGCGCCTCGTGGCTCGCGTCGCGCCTCGATCGTTCGGGGCTGGCTGCGCCGGCGGCCGTCGGAAATCCGCGCCCGCCGGCTCCGTCCACCGGCTCAGGCCACGACCGCGGCCGCGGCAACGACGACGGCCGGGACGTCGACGGCGAAGGCGACGGCGATGAGAACGCACGACCGGGATGGAAAGCGGGGCGCGGCGCGACCACGAAACGCGGGAATCCGCGACGCAAAGCCCGTGGCGCGAGGCGACCACCGGGATAGCGCTCGGGAGCGGCGACCCCTGCTACGATGCGCCCGTGATCGACGCCCTTCAGAACCTCTGGCACCAGATCCTCGACGTCCTGAGCCTCTTCATCATCCCGGACTGGGGCGAGGTGATCAACCTCATCCCGCTGCTCCTGCTCGCCGGCCTGATCGGCCCGTTGCTCACGATCGCCGCCCTGGTCTGGTTCGTCTATGCGGTGCGCCGCCCGCGGACGGGCGTCCAGATCCTCGAGGGCCCGGATCGCGCCCAAATTGGCGCCGACGGGCAGCCGATCTTCCCCACCGCCGAGCCGTACTGTCACCGTGATGCGCTCATCTACCCGGCGGGGGCAACCCACTGCGACGAGTGCCGCGACGACCTCCTGGTGCGCTGTCCGAAATGCTCGGTCGGTCGCGTCGCCACGATGGCCGCCTGTGGCAACTGCGGGCTGGAACTCAACCTGAAGGCCCGGGTCCGGACGGTCTCGCGGATCGCCGGTCCCCCACCGGGTGGAGCCGCAATCGCCTGACCGCCCGGTCGCGGGCGCCGGTCCCGCGGCCGTGGCACCAGCAAGACCCAACCGAGCGTCCACGAGGAACACATGGAAAGCGCGTCCCTGGCCCTGTTCGCCGTCGGCTCCATCCTCCTCGCGCTCGGCTTCGCGGCGCACGTTGGGCACTCCGTGCTCCTGGCGAACGGCCGCCGCGCGCTGGCCCTCGCCGTCGCGCGACAGGAGCCGGCCTTTGCCGGAGCGGTTTCGGGATCGTTTGTGACGGCGCGCGCGGCGGCAACCGAGGCCTCCGCGGCGTCCATCAGCGGTGCATCGAGCCCGCTCTCGGGGGCCGCCCTGTGGACGACCGTCGCCGCCACGCTGGTCATCGGCGCGTCGCTGCTCCTCCGGGCGATCGTCGTCCAGCGCGGACCATGGGGCAACCTCTTCGAGTTCAGCGTCGCCTTCGGCTTCTCGATCGTCGTCGGCTACCTGGTCCTCGGGCGTCGATTCCCGATCCGCTCGATCGGCTTCATCCCCGTCGGAGTCGCCTTCGCCCTGATCCTCTACGCCTCGAGCCTGCCGTCGCCCATCGAGCCGCTCGTGCCGGCGCTGCAGAACGCGCCGCTGCTGACGATCCACGTCGGGCTCGCCGTCATCAGCTACGGCATCTTCGCGACGAGCTTTGCCGCGGGGATCGGCTATCTCATCCAGGGAACCGGCGACCGGTTCGCCTGGCTGCCCGGCCATCGCGTGCTGGATGCCCTCGCCTACCGGGCCGTGGTGATCGGCTTTCCGATCTTTGCCACGATGATCATCCTGGGGTCGTGGTGGGCGGCCATCGCCTGGTCGCGCTACTGGGGCTGGGACCCCAAGGAGACCGCGGCGCTCGTGACCTGGCTGACCTACGCGATCTATCTCCACGCCCGCAACCAGCGCTCGTGGGCCGGCCGGCCCGCGGCCCTGCTGCTCGTGATCGGCTTCGTGATGGTCCTCGTGACCTATTCGGGGTCGCTCTGGTTCAGCGGCCTCCACGCCTACAGCGGCCTCTAGCCCCGCCGCGGGTCGCAGGCCCCCTCGAGGGCCGGCGTCAGCGGCGCGGCGCCTCCACGCGGCGCAATGTGTCGCGGATGACAACACCGCCCGCGGCAAACGCCGCCGCGATCAGCCCAAGGACGACGGCGAGGCGCATCGGATCGACACCGTCCCCGGACGCGCTGCCGGTCGGATCGGCTGCACCCGGGCCACCGCCCGCGGCCCCGGGTTCGTTCCCGCCGCCGCCGGCTGCCGGATCCAGGTCACCCGTCACCTGACCATCCCCGTCCCCGGCTGACCCAGCCGCCAGCACAACGACCGTCCCGATCATCTGGGGGTGGAGCGCACAGACGTAGTCGACGGCGCCCGGCTTCGTGAAGGTCCGCGTGTACTCGTCGCCCGCATCGATGAACCCCGAATCGAAGGTGCCGTCGGTGGCGGTCACGGTGTGGATCGCCACCCCGACGTTGTGCCAGCGCACCGTCGTCCCGGCGGAAACGGTGAGCACGAGCGGATCGAACGCGAAATCGAGCATCCGGGCATCGGCGATCCCCGGCGGAGCGGACGACCCCGGCCCGACTCCGCCGCCGCCGGGACCTGGCGTCGGGATCGGTGCCGGGGGCGGGACCTGGCCGTCTGCGGCAGCGACGAGGACGGAGCCGGTCATGTCTGGATGGAGCGAGCAGAGATAGAGGAACGTTCCTGGCGTCTCGAAGGTCCGGGTGTACCGCCCGCCGGCGGCGATGATGCGACTGTCGAAGGCTCCGGTCCGCGACGTCACGGTGTGCGGGGCGACGCCCTCGTTCACCCATGTCACCGCGCTCCCGGCGGTCACCCTGATCGATGTCGGTGAGAACGCGAAGTCGAGGATCCGGGCGGCCCCCGGCGGCGCCGTCGGGCGGGGCGTCGGGGGAACCGTCGGCAGCGCAGGTGGCGCAGTCGCGCCCGGGGCCGGCGCGACGCGCACGACACCGGTCATGGATGGGTGCAGGACGCACAGGTAGGGGAACGTGCCGGGAACGCCGAACAGTCGAGCGAAGCTGGCCCCGGCAGCCATGAGTCCGCTGTCGAAGCTCCCGTCGGTCGCCGTCACGGTGTGGAGCGCGATCCCGCGATTGGCCCATGTCACCCGCGTCCCCACGACGATGTCGATCGTCGCGGGGCTGAACGCGAAGTCGATCGCCGACACGTCGGAGGGACTCGGCGGGGGCGGCACCGGGGTCGGAGCCGGAGCGGGTGGCGCCGTCGTGCCGGGCGCGGGTGTCACCGCCACGGTCCCGGTCATGTCGGGGTGAATGACACACAGGTAGGCGAAGGTGCCGGCCACGGTGAAGGTCCGGACAAACGTGGCGCCGGTCCCCATGAGCCCGCTGTCAAACGACGCATCGCGGGCGGTCACCGTGTGATCACGGCCGTCGTCGTTGAGCCAGGTCACGCGACCGCCCGCGGCGATTGTGATCGTCGCCGGTCGAAACACGCGGCCGGCCATCGTCACGGTCGCGCCGGCCGGCGGCGGGGTCGCGCCGGGTGGAGCCGGGGTCGGGCTGACCCCGGGTGGCGGGGTCACGAGGTTGACGGTGATCGTGCCCCAGTAATTCGAGAGGTTCGGGTCGCGCTCGTCGCGGTACGCGTACGTCCCGGTCTCGGAGAACGTGAACGAGAACGTCGCTCCCGGGTCCAGGTTGCCCGAATCGAATTCGGCCGGACCACTCGTGGATCGCATGCGATGGCGGGTGCCATCGTCGTTGCGCCAGGTCACCGTGTCCCCGGGACCGATCGTGACGACGGCCGGATTGAGGCTCGACGTGATCACCACCAGCTGGCTGGCCGCGAGCGCGGCGCGCGGTGGGCCCGCGACCACGGCAGCGGCGGCGGCAGCCGCCACGGCGATGGCCGTGGACAGCACGACCGGGAGCAGGGCGCGCGCGCCCACCAATCCGCGATGTGTCGTGGCGCGGCGCCTTACCGCCCTCGGGTCCAATTGAACAACGACGTCGCCGATGCGGGCCTCCCACTGCTTCGAGGCGATCCCCGACCGAAAGGTTTCAGCAGGCCAATCTGGCAGCCTGCGTGCAGCCGATGGCGGCGCGAGGGCTCATCCATAGCGTACGAGTCCCGCGCCCCGCCGGTTCCCTCGGGATCACGATTCAGCACGTCCGTGCTATTGCTCGTCGGCAGCGACCGATCCTGCGAGGCCCAACACGTGGAACGCGCCCGCGATCGACGAGCGATCGCGGGCGCCGGAGATCGCCCTGGACGCGGAGCGGTCAAGGCCAGCGGATCGACCTTTCAACGGTCCGTCCACAGGCCGGCCGGACCTCTCCACAGCGATGATGCACCTTATCCACGGAATGTCCCCTACCGCTACATGTAGCGGTAGGTACGGCAACTGGACCACAACATCTTGTGGTTTTGGTCTTGACTCGGTCGCCCGCTCGACGTATCGTAAGCGGATCGCTCGAATGCGAGCGCCGGACCGCTCCGCGGCCGCTCAGCGCCGTCGATCGGACCCCGATCCGGGACCCCGACAAGACGTCCGCTGACGCCCCGAGGCCACGGAACACCGGCACGAGATGGAGCGAACGGCCGGGACCGTCGCAGCTACGAGGTGAGCTGCCAACGGGTTCGACCGATGCGGATCCCCGGCCGCATGGTGCGGTCGGGAGAAGGCGAGGAGACCGGACTTCCGGGAGGAGATCAGACGATGGCCCCAGGCACCAACGCGGTCCCCGTGACGAACACGACACGCGGCAAGAGAACCAGGAACGCCGCGAACGGGACCGGCTCGGCCGCCCGCACGCTGAGCGGACCGTGGGGCGCAAGCTTCGACGGCCGGGGCGCGAAGGGCCTCACGTTCCCGCGCCGCTGGACTCGTCCGGACGTCCACCCGTACGACGAGATCACCTGGGAACAGCGCACGGCCGGCATCTCCAACGAGAGCGGCAAGAGCGTCTTCGAACAGACCGACGTCGAGGTGCCCTCGTTCTGGAGCCAGCTGGCCACCAACGTCGTCGTCAGCAAGTACTTCCGCGGGCATGTCGGCACGCCAGAGCGGGAGCGCAGCGTCAAGCAGCTCATCGACCGGGTCGTCAACACGATCGCTTCGTGGGCCGAGACGCGGCACTACTTCGCCACGGACGAGGACCTCGCCGCGTTCAAGGCGGAGCTGACCCACCTCCTCGTGCACCAGAAGATGGCCTTCAACTCCCCGGTCTGGTTCAACGTCGGCGTCGAGCCGAAGCCGCAGTGCTCCGCGTGCTTCATCAATTCCGTCCAGGACAACATGAGCAGCATCATGGATCTCGCCAAGACGGAGGCGATGCTGTTCAAGTTCGGCAGCGGTGCCGGCAGCAACCTCTCGCCCATTCGCTCCAGCCGGGAGCGGATGACCGGCGGCGGCATCGCGTCCGGCCCCGTCTCGTTCATGAAGGGCTACGACAGCTTTGCCGGCGTCATCAAATCGGGCGGCAAGACCCGGAGAGCCGCGAAGATGGTCATCCTGGACGCCGACCATCCGGACGTCCTCGACTTCATCGATTCGAAGATGCTCGAGGAGAAGAAGGCCTGGGCCCTCATCGAGCAGGGCTACGACCCCAGCTTCACCGGCGAGGCCTACGCGAGCGTCTACTTCCAGAACGCCAACCACAGCGTTCGTGTCACCGACGACTTCATGCGGGCGGTCGAAGCGGACGGCGACTGGACGACCCACGCCGTCGTCGACGGGGCCGAGATGGGCACGTACAAGGCCCGCGACATCTTCCGCCGGATGGCCGACGCCGCCCACCTCTGCGGCGATCCCGGGATCCAGTACGACACCACCATCAACGACTGGAATCCCGTTTCGAACTCGGATCGCCAGTACGCCACGAACCCGTGCGTGACGGGCGACACGCTCGTCGCCACCGACGAAGGCTGGCGCTCGATCGAGTCGCTCGTGGGCGAGCGCGTCAACGTCATCGGCGCCGATGGGCAGCCCCATCCGGTCGATCGGATCTTCCCGACCGGCACCAAGCCGGTCTTCGAACTCAGGACGCGGTCGGGTTATCGCGTACGGATCACCGCCGATCACAAGGTCGCCACCACCCGTGGCGATGTCGCCGTCAAGGATCTGCAGCCGGACGACCGGATCTTCCTGAACGCGCCCGGCTTCGGACGCGAGCAGGTGGCGCCCGCCCTCGCCGAGGCGATCGGCCTCGCTGTCGGTGATGGTTGCCTCGCATGGACCGCCGTGGGCGAGATCGAACGGCCGATGATCATCCTGACGATGCACGCGAACGAGGCGGGCGTCCTCGAGGCGGTCGCCGTGGAGCTCAACGACCAGAAGCGGAGCCTGAAGGCCGTCGGTTCGGTCGGGCGAAACGACGACGTGCACGTGTCGATGGGTGCCACCGGATCGCGGTTGGCCTTCGCGTCCCGGCCTGTCGTCGAACAGTTCATGAGCTACGCCGTCCTCGATGAGGGCAGCACACTCAAGCGGTTCAAGCCAGCCGTCTACGGCCTCGACCGGACGTCCGTGGCGGCGCTCCTGCGAGGCCTCTTCACCGCGGACGGCACGGTCGTCGACTCAGGCTCCAGGAGCCAGTACGTTGGACTGGACTCCACGTCGCTCGAGCTGCTCGAGCAGGTGCAGCGCCTCCTGCTCGGCTTCGGGATCAAGTCGAAGCTCTACGAGAATCGCCGAGGCGGCAAGTTCCAGGCGATGCTGCCGGACGGTCGTGGTGGCCTCAAGGCCTACCCGGTTCAAGAGATGCACTCGCTTCGGATCACCCGAAGCTCGAGTGTCCGCTTCGAGCGCGAGATCGGCTTTGTCGCCGGCAGTCCCAAGGTGGCGAAACTGGCTCGCCTCAACGCCCGGGTCTCCACGTACAGCGACGAGCTCATCGACGGCGTCGGATCGATCACACCGCTCGGCATGGAGCCCGTATTCGACCTGACAGAGCGGGCCACGAGCCACTTCGTCGCCAACGGGCTGGTTGTTCACAATTGCTCAGAATTTTCGTTCCTGAATGACACCAGCTGCAATCTTGCCAGCGTGAACCTCATGAAGTTCGTGGACGCGGACGGCGAGTTCAACGTCGAGGACTACAAGTACGCCTGCCGCGTCACGATCACCGCCCAGGAGATCCTCGTCGACAACGCCAGCTACCCGACGCCGAGGATCGAGGAGAACTCCCATCGGTTCCGACCGCTCGGGATCGGCTACGCCAACCTCGGCGCGCTGTTGATGTCGCGTGGCCTGGCCTACGACAGTGACGAGGGCCGCAACTTCGCCGCTGCCCTGACGTCGATCATGACGGCCGAGGCCTACCGGCAGTCCGCGGTCATCGCCCGCGATCACGGCGGTGCGTTCGTCGAGTACCAGAAGAATGCGGCCCCGTTCCTGCGCGTCATGGGGATGCACCGGGATGCGGCCTACCAGATCCCGACGGAGGGTGTCCCGGCTGACGTGCTCGAGCAGGCCCATCGGATCTCCGATGCGGCCCTCGAGCTCGGCCGGGAGCACGGCTACCGGAACGCGCAGATCAGCCTGCTCGCTCCAACCGGCACCATCGCGTTCATGATGGATTGCGATACGACCGGCGTGGAGCCGGACATCGCGCTGATCAAGTACAAGAAGCTCGTCGGCGAGGGCTTCCTCAAGATCGTCAACCAGACCGTCCCGAGCGCCCTCCGGCAGCTCGGCTACACCGCGGACGAGGTCGAGGGAATCCTCGACTACCTGACCGAACACGAGACGATCGAAGGCGCGCCCAGCCTGAAGCCCGAGCACCTGCCGGTCTTCGACTGCGCCTTCAAGCCGGTCAACGGCGTGCGGTCCATCCACTACATGGGCCACGTCCGGATGATGGGCGCGATCCAGCCGTTCCTCTCCGGCGCCATCAGCAAGACCGTGAACATGCCCGAGGCGGCCACGGCCGAGGAGATCGAGCAGGTCTATCTCGAGGGCTGGAAGCGGGGCCTCAAGGCGATCGCGATCTATCGCGACGGCAGCAAGCGCAGCCAGCCACTGTCGACCGGCAAGAAGAAGGACGGCGACGTCGCCGATACCGAGGTCGTGACCAAGCTCAGGAAGCAGCTCGCCGCGGCCCAGGCCGAGGCGGCCCTGCCGCACCGCCGCCGGCTCCCGTCGGAGCGGACCGCGGTCACCCACAAGTTCGACATCTCCGGCCACGAGGGCTACATCACGGTGGGCCTGTACCCGGACGGGCAACCCGGCGAGATCTTCCTGAAGATGGCCAAGGAGGGGTCCACGGTCTCCGGGCTGATGGACACCTTCGCAACCGCGGTCAGCGTCGCACTTCAGTACGGCGTGCCGCTGCGCGACCTGGTCAACAAGTTCGCCCACGTCCGGTTCGAGCCCAGCGGCTTCACCGGCAACGGCGAGATCCCGATCGCCAAGTCGGTGGTCGACTACATCTTCCGCTGGCTCGGTGGGCGGTTCCTGACCGACGACGACAAGGCGTCACTGGGGCTCATCGATCGCTCGGCGATCGTCTCGGAGCCGCCGGTCGAGGCCGCCGCTTCGGTGGTGGCCGCAGTCGCTGCGGTGGCTCCGTCCGCCGCGCCGGCTGCCGATTCCACGACGCCGGCGGCCACGGCCGTCGATCCGGGAAGCGAGTCCAACGCCCGGGAGGAGCTGTCGGTTCTGGCCAACGGCCATGCCAATGGTCACGCCAACGGCAACGCCACGGCGGCCAACGGATCCGGTGGCGGCGGCACGATGACGCTCTCGCTGGGCGGCACGAAGGTCGCCTTCGCCACCCAGTCGGACGCGCCCGGCTGCGCCGAGTGCGGCTCGATCATGATCCGCAACGGCAGTTGCTACAAGTGCCTGAACTGCGGCAGCACGAGCGGCTGCAGCTGAACTCGTCCTCTCTGGGGGGAGAGCGGAAACCAGGCCGGGAGTCGGGGGGCTCCCGGCCTCCTCGACTCGCGACCTGAGGAGCAGTGACATGACGGACAAGAAGACCAGCAAGAAAGCCGCATCCGCCGCATCGAAGGTCCTCCGAGACGGCCGGACGGGCGGCGCCTCGAAATCGGCCGCGGGGAGTGCGTTGAGCCAACGCGAACCGAAGAAGAAGTCGAAGTAGTCAACGATCGACATGTCGCCATCGAAGCGACCGCCCGCCACAAGAGATCCTGAGCCAGGACGTCTCACGACCACTCGGTCGTCGCTCGCGTCGGAACTATCGGATCGCATCGAACGCGGGAATGAGCTGCTCGGCCGCGTCCTGAATTCCGCCGAAGCTCTCAAGGCGACGCGGGCTGACTACTACACATGGGACGAGTACAACTCGCAGCTGCTCAGGAGACGCTTTACGACGGACGAGGTCGAGTCGGCCTACAGGGATCATGCGTTCATTTCTGGCGGCCGGCAAAGCTTTGCCGAGGAGGTTTCCGAACTTCATGAGGACGTCCGGCGAAAACTGCGCCGGCTACGATCCGTTCAGGAGCAGCTTCCTCTTTACGACGAGCCAGCGCGCGTTGATGAGAAGCGCGCTGACGAGACCGTTGCCTCTCGCTCAACATCTGCGCCGCAGGGTGATTCGATCTTCGTTGTACATGGCCATGACGAGGTCCGGAAACTCGAAGTGACCCGATTCCTGACCCAGGTCACTGACCATGCACCGACGGTTCTTCACGAGCAGTCGAACGAAGGGCGCACGATCGTGGAGAAGCTTGAGCACTTCGGCCGGCAGTCGGTTTTCGCCGTCGTTCTCCTGACGGCCGATGACGAAGGGCGCGAACGTCACTCCGAAGGCGTGCTGCTGCCGCGAGGCAGGCAGAATGTCGTCATGGAGCTCGGATTCTTCATTGCGGCGCTTGGCCGCTCGCACGTTGTGCTGCTCTACGAGAACGAGGTGGAGCTTCCGTCGGACATGGCAGGTGTCCTCTACGTCAGGCTCGATGACGCGGGCGGATGGAAGCTTGCTCTCGCCCGCGAGTTGAGTTCAGCTGGAATCCCAACTGACCTGAATTCAGCCACGTAGACCAAGCTCCCCGATAGACTCTCCAGGTAAGTCGGGAGGGGACGTGGCGCTCAGCGAGGCGGATACCCGAACGCAACTCATCGATCCGATCCTGCACGCGCGTGGGTGGACCGAGGATCTGATTCGGCGCGAGGAGACGCTCGGGACCGTTGAGATCGTCGATGGGCAGCCGCGGCGGCAGACGCATGGACGGACGGATTACACGCTCCGGGTGAAGACGGCGGCGGGGCCACAGCCGGTCGCGGTGGCGATCCTGGAGGCGAAGTCGGAGGACAAGTCGCCGACGTACGGCCTGGACCAGGCCAAGGTCTACGGCACCGAGGCGAAGCGCCTGAACGTCCCGTTCGTCATCGCGACGAACGGCCACCTCTGGACGCTCTTCGACCGTCGCTCGGCCAAGACCACGCCGATCCCCCGCCCCATGGCCGACTTCCCCACGCCTCAAGAGCTCCGAGACGCGTACGAGGACGCCGTCCGGATCGACCTCACGAGTCCCGCAGCCAAACCCCTCGCAATTCCCTATCGCGGCTGGAAGAACAGGATCACGATTCCGTAGAACTGACTGACTTCGGACACGCGAACTCCCGCGCGTCGGGCGGGAGGCAACATCGGTCAGCGTAGCGGCGCCCCCTTCACGGCTGATCACCTGTCGCATTCTTCCGGCGCCATGACCCCACGACCTGACACCCATCGCACCCCGCGGAACCAGATCACGCTGCGGCTGGATCGGGACCTCGTGTCCGCGATCAACGCACTGGCCGACGATGAGGGAACGGATCGCACCAAGCTTGCCCGTCGACTCCTGTCGGACGGCCTGGCCCAGCATCGGCTCAGGGCCGCGGTCGCGGATGTGGCGGCTGGGCGGCGCTCAACCTGGCATGCCGCCGAGCGCGCCGGGGTGAGCCTCTACGAGATGCTGGACCGTGTGCCCGAAGCGGGCATCCCCTACCGGCTGGATCCCGAGGTCATCGAGCGGATTCGCTGACGAGCGGGCCATCGATGTCATGCCCTCCCCGATCCGGCGGCGGCGCTTCCCTGTTCCAGTCGAGCGACCTGGGGATCCGTCTCCGAACTGGGCAGCGCCTCCAGCTCGTCGGGCGGTCGAGGGCGACCGTACTTTTGGTTGAGTGACATCGAGAACATGCTCTCGACAATCGGGATCCTCTTCTCCGTAGGTCATGGACGGATCGAGCAAACACGATGCAGAAAATCACAAGTCCGATGTCGTCGCTACCCGCTCTCATCTCACGGGGCATCCGGGCGGCAGGCGCTCTGGCGATCAGCATCGTCCTGACTGCCGGTCTGGCCCCCACGGTCCTGGCCGCCGACCCGACCCCTTCCCCGATCGTCTTCAGCCCGCCGCAACTCCTGGTCTGGGAGGACAAGCACAGCACGTACAACGGGCCGGTGGTCGATGGCTACTATGCCCTCGTCCCGAACAGTCAAGTCGATCCCAACGACAACGCTCACTTCATCCTGCCCGACGGGAGCGGCGGAGTCTTTCACTACTACGGGTACATCGTCTCGGGGCCGTTTGGCGGCTCGAACGATCTGTGCCCGAAGTTGCTGTCGCTCGGTATCGACTCCGTGTCGGACCTCCCCGGCTACAACTATCTCAGCGCGGACCAGTGCCGCGCCCTTCTGGCCCCGATCATCACCGCCGAGCCGGGTGTCACGGTGGATCCGTACGCCACGGAGGATCCGTACGCCACGGCGACCGACTCCGCCGGCGGCACGACCTACGATCGCCCGGGCGATTACGTCGAACCTGATCCGATCTCACTCGAGATCGCGGCGGCGATCATCCTCGCGCTGCTCGGCATCGGCAGCCTCGGGGCTCTCGCTCGCATCTTCCACAAGGGCCCGTTCCATCGTTCCGCCTCAAGCCAGGGTCAGTCAAACCCGCAATCCAATCCGTGCGCAGCCCAGATGGCGACCCTGGAGGCTGCCTCGTCCCACGCGCGCGGTCTCAACTCCGTTCTTGCGACGCTGCGCGAGTTCTACGCCGGTCTCGACGAGCAGATCGTGCTGATCGAGAAAGCCGAGATCCCGGCCACGCTCGGAGTGGATGTGGCCTTCCTGGCCGGCAGCTTTGCCAGCAAACTCGGACCGGGCCTGATTCCCAAGACCCTCCTCGGCAAGATCATGGACGGTCTCGCCAAGGATCAGGCCAAGAGCCTGGTCAAGAAGACCCTCGGTTCCGGGGGGTTCGGTCTGGCGGGCAAGATGCTGTCAGGCAAGGACGCCGGCGAGTCGGCCGCCAAGGCGACGCTCAAGGTCGCGCTCAAGGACGGACTCCTGGGCCACTATGCCGACGCGGCGATGAAGGACATCAGCGGCACTTCGTACAGCTCGGTGAAGAAGGCGGCGGGTGCGTGGAACGCCGCCGACAAGATCGCCGGCTCGATGGCTGATGCGGTGGGGCACCTGCTGACGCTCTACTCGAGCGGCGCGTCACTGGCGACACTCGTCCAGCAGTCGGCGATCCTGCGAGCGAAGGCGATGACGATCTATGGCGACATCGCCGATCTTCAGGAGGAATACGCCTCGGCCATGGGCGCGATGCACGACGCCGCCGATCGACTCACCTTCTGTCAGAAGGTGAACGCCCCGGACTGGAAGCCGTAACACCGCTTCGCGCCCCGTCGGATTGACCGCTGACGATTGTGCATTATCATGCCCTCTACCGCATGGAGCGCAGAGCATGCACACGAAGCAGTTCCTTTCGCCTGCTGATGTCGCCCGAGAGTTGGACATCAGCACCAGCACGGTCCTTCGCCTGATCCACTCGGGTGACCTGCCGGCGATCGCCGTATCGGCACGGATCTATCGCATCCCCACAGCGAGTTTCGAGATGTACAAGGCCGGGACGCTCACCCGACCCACGACGGCGCCGCTCGGCGGGTCAAAGGCCCGACCGGAGATCGGGCGCGGTGAGCGCCTGCCGGCCGCTGCGCATCGCCCGTTGGCTCGGGCTCGCTGATGGCGACGATCGGCGAACTGCGCCAGCATCTCGGCACGCTGTCCTCGATCCTCTGGAACTACGGCGGGACGTTCGCGGTCCCGACGCTCGACCGCTACGACCAGGGTGACATCGGGTTCTCGTTCGCGGCAGAGCTGCCGGGCGGATCGGAGCCGAAGCCGCCGCTCATCGAACTCACCGAGGTTTGGACGCCCGAGCGCCGCGGTCGCTTCCGGCTCGTGGAGTACGCCTACGAGTTCGTCGATTACCCGCTCGCCCGGCGGCAGGCCTTCCACCGCCACGATCCGGAACGGTTCTCGCGTGAGTTCGGCGTCGTCGTTCACGAGCATTGCGAGGAGATCCTGGGCCAACCCGCATGCGATCACTACTACGGTCTGCCGATGGACGCCTACGAGGCGATCGAGCGCTTCCTGTCGTCCTGGGGGCAACCGACCCCGCTCGGATGTGCCGGGTTGCGCTGCATGGGCGAGGCCGCCTGATGGCAATCGCCTCCCGCCGCCTCGCCACGCCCTCGTCCGTGAATGCCGCGATCAAGCAGATCGCGGACGTCATGCGCCGCGCCAACTACGCCGGCGCGCTCCAGTACGTGCCGGAACTGTCATGGATCCTGTTCCTCCGGATCCTCGACGAACGTGAGGAGCTCGAGGCGGACGAGGCCGACGCCGTGGGCGTGGGCTTTCAGCAATCCGTCGCCGCGCCGTATCGCTGGCGCGACTGGGCAGCCAAGGGCGGCGCGAAGCGCGTGGCGCTCGTGGACGCGCCGATGGGCTCGTTCCTCGCGTTCGTCAACGGGCAGCTGCTTCCGTACCTCCGCGGGCTGCGGGATCGGTCGGACGCGTCCGCGCGGCAGCGGGTGATCAGCCAGGTCGTGTCGGCCGTCGAGCGGGTCGGCGTCGACACGGAAAAGAACCTCCTCGACATCCTCGACCTCGTCGACCAGATCCGCCTCGAGGCCGTCGATCAGACGCACCTCTTCACGCTCAGCCAGGCCTACGAGGGCCTGCTCCAGAAGATGGGCGAGAAGAACAACGACGGCGGCCAGTTCTTCACCCCGCGCGAGGTCATCCGGGCGATCGTGCGCGCGGTCGATCCGAAACTCGGCGAGACGGTCTACGACCCGGGTTGCGGCACCGGCGGCTTCCTCGCCCAGGCGTTCGAGTGGATGCGGACACGGCTGGGACCAGACGCCACCGCGGAGCAGCTGACGGCGCTCAGAGAGGACTCGTTCTGGGGTCGCGAGAAGGCGGATCTCGTCTACCCGATCGCCCTCGCCAACCTCGTGCTCCACGGGATCGACCACCCGCACATCTGGCACGGCAACACCCTGACCGGACAGGAGGTTTACGGCGGGCTCTTCCTCGGCGCGCCGACCCTGTACGACGTGATCCTCATGAACCCGCCGTTCGGCGGGAAGGAGGGCCGCGAGGCCCAGACGCAGTTCGCCTACAAGACGAGCGCCACGCAGCTCCTCTTCCTCCAGCACGTGATCAACTCGTTGAAGCCCGGCGGGCGCTGCGGGATGGTCATCGATGAGGGCGTGCTGTTCCGGACGACCGAGACGGCATTCGTCCAGACGAAGCGCAAGCTCCTCGACGACTGCGACCTGTGGTGCATCGTGTCCCTGCCGCCCGGCGTCTTCTCGTCCGCCGGCGCCGGCGTGAAGACGAACCTTCTCTTCTTCACGAAGGGCGGTCCGACGGAGCGAACCTGGTACTACGACCTCTCGGACATCAAGGTCACGAAGAAGCAGCCGCTGACGGTGGATCGCTTCGAGGAGTTCTTCGAACTCCTCCCGTCACGTGGCGATTCCGACCACTCGTGGACGGTCACCCGCGAGGCCATCGAGGCGCGCAATTTCGACTTGAAGGCGGTCAATCCGAACGCGAAGTCGACCGAGGACACGCGGACGCCGGAAGAGCTCCTCGACATCATCGAGGCCCAGGGCCGCGAGGTGGACGCGGCGATCGCGGAACTGCGGAGGCTGCTGGCGGAGGGTACCTAAGGGTCTGGGGGGCCCAATCGACCGGCTCCGCAAGGCCTTCATGCCCGCGCCGATCGGCGGATCACCGACGAGACGATCGTCAGCCAGATCCGTCGCGGCTGACCGCTTCGAGCCGCTTCCGCAGCAGCGGTTGGGACATCCGCCGCGCGTCAAGCGTCGCCGCCCCGAGGAAGCCCAGGAACGTCGCCGTCCCCCGACCCATCGCCTCGGCGAACGCGTCGTCGGTCGCCAGGGCTTCGTCCTCGAACCAGAGGCCCTTGACCACGAGCGTCATCGTGGCGCGATCGAGCGCGGCGTCCATGCGCGCCACGAGGCGGTCACCCCACAGGATCGGAAGGGTGTAGTAGCCGAACTTGCGCTTCTCAGGCTTGTCGTAGACCTCCCACTTGTAGTCGAAGTCGAAGACCCGGCGCGTGCGCTCGCGATCGTGGATCACGGGGTCGAGCGGCGAGAGGAAGGTCACCTCGTCGGTGGTCGTGGTCTCGAGGGGCTTCCAGGCGCGGGGGGTTCGACCGGCGGCCAGGGCCTCGAGAATCGGGAGATCGGAGGCCAGCCCGACGAGGCCGGCCAGCTTCACCCCCTCGATGTCGACGTCGATGAGGGCACCCTCGGCCACCTTGCGCTGCTTCCAGGCCGATGCGTCGCGGGCTGAAAAGGGGCGCAGGAGCGAGCCCTGCGCGCCGTTGAGCTTGGTCAGGCCGGTGGCCGCCACGGCCTTCATCAGCAGGAAGTCGTCTGTCTCCGCGTCCAAAGCCTCGGCGAGCAGCGTGGCCGGCGCGACGGCCTCGGACGGTGCATAGACGCGCTCGAAGCGCTCGCGGCGAGTCACCATCGCCTCGCCGATCCGCCAGAGGTAGTGCAGCGCGATCGAGCTGTCCTTGCGGCCGCGATAGCTGTTGACACGGGTGCGTTCCGCGATCGCGAAGTCACGATTGCTGACCTCGCCGCGCTCCCGGAGGAGCGCTTGCATCTCATCGATCGCCGGGCGGTGTCCGTCCGCCGCCCACGTGGACCACCACTGGTGTCGCTCGCGGCGCATGAGAACGCGGTAGTGGGGCAGCTCATCCATTGGGCGCAGCGCCAGCCACCCGCCCCATTCGAAGAACCGTCGTCGTTGGTAGGTGAGCGCCATCCAGTCGTCCGGCCGGTAGCCGATCACGCGGCTCGCGAGGGCAAGGTCCTGCGCCCGCGCGATGATCGCCAGCGGGTCCAGCTGGACGTGCTCCATCGTCCGCATCGCAAGCTCGGTGCCTCGGGGCACTCGCCAGCGGCGACCCGGCCAGAGGCCCTGCCGCCCGAGGAGATAGCGACGCGCGACCTCGACGGAAATCTGCATTCGGGCACGATACCCGGCACCGCGGGTCAATCGCGAGCGAAGGTCAATCGCGAGCGAAGGTCAGTCGCGAGCGACCGCTCGAACGCCCTCGCGGGCCTCGGCACGGAGCCGGGCGAGGTACGGCCCGAACCGGGCCCAGTCGATCGGCTCGCCACCGTAGGTCGCCGTCTCCTCGGCCAGGTGCCGCGGCGGCATGCCGTCGATCCGGATCGCGCGTCCGCCGGCCGCATCCGCCAGTCGCGCGTCGAGTGTGATGAGTTGCCCGTCCTCGGCCTCGACCAGAGCCAGGTACACGGCGTCGTAGGCGGGGAGCCGATGGCGCTGCTGCATGTCGATGGCGGCGAGCAGAAGAGCTCGGTCGAGGCGTATCGATTCGATCGCGAGATCGTCGATGTCCCGGAGCGCGCCGACGATCTCCTCGGATGTCGCGGAGTACCGTCGAGCAAGGACATTGACGAGCTCGATCCAGAACACATCCGGGACGAGCAGTCGCTGCCCTGCGGCCCCGTGCTGCGCGATCGTCCGACGCGCGCTGGGGGCGACGGGCTCCCGACGAATGAGGGCAATGGCCACGGAGGCGTCGACGACGATCGGCATCGGCATCAGCGCGAGTCGCGCTCGAGACGGATCGCCGTCGCGGCATCGAGCGCGTCGGGATCCCGTTCGCGGAGGCGGTCGCCAAGCGCGGCCAGCCGGTCCAGCGCCGCTTCGATCCGAGCGCGCCGTGCCTCGCCGTCATCGCTGAGCCGATGCCCGTCCTCCACGGACACGAGCATGGCCATCGGCCGATGGTCCCGCTCGATGACGAACTGCTCACCGGCAGATGCCTCGTCGAGGATCCGCCCGAGCGAACGGCGAAGATCGAGCGCGGTGATGACTCTCATGGTCGACCATGATAGCAGACATGCATAATCTGTAACCACCACTCGGTGGTTCCCGACGAAGGGCTCCGAAGATCGCGTGAACCGTGACGCCCGCCCGCGCATCGAATAGGGTGAGCGCCCAGGTTTGCGATGGATGGAGGGCCAGATCAGCCGAAATCGGATTGACACCGGCCGCCATCGCCACCCACACTGCGGCCCTGACGCAACCCCCGCGGGTGTCCGACCGGAGCACCGTTCGGCCCGTTATCCGGGACCCGTTCGCCGCGGCGGCAACAGGGAGCCCGGCGCTGCTGTAGAGGAGAGGCACATGTTCGCTCGTCTTGCCCAGGGCCCGCACGGCCGCGCCGGTCGGTCGCTCGGAGGCGTGGCCCTGGTGGTCATCGCGCTGGTCCTCGCCGCCTGCCAGGGAACCGCGTCCCCGGCGCCGGGCAGCGATACGGTCAAGGTCTTCGGGGCCTTCGCGACGCAGATCGAGGAGCCCTGGGACGGCGTCATCCACGCGGCTCTCGAGGCCGAGCAGGCTGCCGGTCGCATCGAGTACACCTTCAGCGACGACATCGGCTACGCCGGCGACATGGAGCGGGTCCTGCGCGAAACCGCGGAAAAGGACAAGCCCGACATCATCTTCGGCGACGCGTTCGGCAATGAAGAGGCGGTCCGAAAGGTCGCGGCCGACTTCCCGGACATCGCGTTCGTGTTCGGCTCGGGCGGAGGCCCGGCGAACCCGAACTTCTCGGTCTTCGACAACTGGATCCATGAGCCCGCGTACCTCGCGGGAATGATCGCGGGTGGTCTCACCACGTCCGGTGTCATCGGCGTCGTCGGCGGGTATCCCGTCCCCGAGGTCAACCGGATCATCAACGCCTTCATCCAGGGCGCCCAGGCCACGAACGAATCCGTCGAAGTCAAGGTCACCTTCCTGAACAGCTGGTTCGACCCGGGCGCCGCCAAGGAGGCGGCTCTGGCCCAGGTTGGTGCGGGCGCGGACGTCCTGTACGCCGAGCGGTTCGGCGTCATCGAGGCGGCCCAGGAGAAGGGGCTCGTGGCCGTCGGCAACATGAGCGACCAGCAGAGCCTCGCTCCCGGCAACGTGGTAACGAGCGTGACCTGGAACATGGGACCGACGGTCAAGTACGTCATCGACCAGGTGATCGCGGCCTCGTACACCAGCCAGGACCTGAAGGACTTCTCGATGGTCGGCAAGGGTGGTGCCGCGCTGGCCGCGGTCAACACCGGCGTGCCGGGCGGCGTGTCCGACGCGCTCAAGGCCGAGGTGGCAGCGCGCGAGGCCGAGATCAAGGCCGGTACGTTCCGCGTCGACATCAATGAGGCACAGCCGCCCGGCTCGACGATCGCGGGCGGCTAGACCAGCCGCCGTCGGTGGTCGGCGGGGAGACGTCCGGGCCCGAGGTCGCCCTGGAGCTTCGTGGGATCACGAAGCGCTTCGGCGACCTCGTCGCCAACGACGCCATCGATCTCGACGTCCGCCGCGGTGAGATCCATGCCCTGCTCGGGGAGAACGGGGCCGGCAAGACCACCGTCATGCGGGTGGCGTACGGCCTGAGCCACGCCGATTCGGGTGAGATCCGGGTCAACGGCACGCTGGTCCATGTCCGCTCGCCGCGGGACGCGATCGCCGCGGGGATCGGCATGGTCACGCAGCACTTTTCGCTTGTCCGACCCATGACCGTGGCCGAAAACCTGGCCCTCGGGCGGTCCGGCGGCCTGCGGCTCGACCTAAACGCCGCCCGGCGAACCGCCGCCGACGCGTCGATGCGCTTCGGGATTCGCGTGGATCCAGACGCGATCGTCGGTAACCTCTCCGTGGGCGAGCAGCAACGCGTGGAGATCCTGAAGGCGCTCGCCCGCGACTGCCGGATCCTCATCCTCGACGAGCCGACCGCGGTGCTGGTCCCCCAGGAGGTGGACGCCCTGTTCGCCACGCTCCAGCGGCTCGTCGCCGATGGCCTCGGCGTGGTGTTCATCAGCCACAAGCTCGGGGAGGTCCGGGCGATCAGCCAGCGCGTCAGCGTCCTGCGCCGGGGCCGGATGATGGGCACGGTCCCGGGCACCACGGCGGAGGGGGAACTGGCCCGGCTGATGATCGGGCGACCGATCGCCGGCGACAAACGAGCGGCGCCAACCCACGACGATGCAGGCGGCGGGGTCGGCGATCCACGAGGTGTCCTCTCGATCCGCGACCTCCGCGTGGCAGGCTCGCATGGGACGGCCGTGATCGATGGGCTCTCCCTCGATGTGCGGGCCGGGGAGATCCTGGGGATCGCCGGGGTGTCGGGCAACGGCCAGACCGAACTCGTCGACCTCCTCTCGGGCATGCGCATGCCGCTTGGCGGGTCGGTCGTGGTCGACGGGGTGGACGTGACCGGGCTGGGACCGGCCGAGATGGTGGAGGCCGGCGTCGGCCGCATCCCGGAGGACCGCCACGCGAGCCTGATCCCTGAGCTGTCCGTTGCCTACAACCTCGTCATGGAACGGCTCGACGAGTTCCGGCGGGCGGGTCGACTCGACGAGCGAGCGATCAACGAGCACGCCGATCGGCTCATCGAACGGTTCGCCATCAAGGCTCACCGCGGCGACCGTGTGGCCGCGCTCTCCGGGGGAAACATCCAGAAAGTGCTGCTTGCCCGGGTGCTGAGCCGCGACCCGAAGGTGCTCGTCGTGTCGCAGCCGACCCGCGGACTGGACGTGGGAGCCACCGAGTATGTTCGGTCCCAGCTCGTGGCGCGGCGCACGGCGGGTGCCGCGGTCCTCCTCGTGTCCGAGGACCTGGACGAGTTGCTCGACCTGGCGGATCGCCTCGTCGTCATCTACGAGGGGCGGATCGTCGGCGAGATGGCCGTCGGCGACGCCGACCCGGAACGGCTCGGGCTGCTCATGGCCGGCCGAGGCGCGGCTGGGGGCGCGGCTGCATGACCGGGCCCGCGTCGGCTCGCGCGCGTGTGACGGCGTGGCGACCGTCGCGCTGGTCGAGCCCGGTCATCGTCGGGTGGGCCGTCCTCATCACCTTCGCCCTCACCGCCGGCCCGATCCTGCTGGCCGGTGCCAATCCGATCGCCGCGTACGGCGAGTTTCTCGTCGTCCCGCTCACGTCGCGCTTCTCGATCCTGGAAGTCCTGGTGGCCGCCACGCCGATCCTGTTCACCGGCGCGGCCGTGGCGATCGCCTTCCGGGCCGGCTACTGGAACATCGGGGCCGAAGGACAACTCCTGCTCGGCGCGATCGCAGCGGCGGGTGTCGGTGCGGCCGCCGGCGACCTGCCGCCGATCGTCGTCCTGCCGGCGATGCTGCTGGCGGGGGGGGTCGCCGGAGCGGCCTGGGCGCTGGTCCCGGCACTGCTCCGTGTCCGGTTCGGGATCGACGAGGTGGTCACGACGCTCCTGCTGAACCCGGTGGCGCTGCTCGTCGTCAACGGCCTCCTCCACGGCCCGTGGCGCGATCCGGTGACCGGCTTCCCGGAGTCGCCGCGGATCGCCGCCGCGGCCGAGTTCCCCGCCTTCCTCGAGCGGTCGCGACTCCACCTCGGGTTCGTCATCGCCCTCGTCATCATCGCGGCGGCCTGGTACGTGGTCGCACGGACACCGGCCGGGTTGCGGCTTCGAGCTGCCGGCCTGAGTCCGATCGGCGCGCGGTTCGCCGGGATCGACGTCTCCTGGGTTGTCTTCCGAGCCGCGCTGATCAGCGGTGCGATCGCCGGACTGGCCGGGGTCAGCGAGGTGGCCGGGATCCAGTTCCGGCTCACCAGTGGGCTCTCGCCCGGATACGGCTATACGGGGATCGTTGTGGCGACGCTCGGCTCGCTGTCCCTACCCGGCGTGGCCCTTGCGGCACTGTTCCTCGGCGACCTGACAGTGGGTGCGAGTTCGGCGGCGCGCGCCCTCGAGATCCCATCGCAGCTCGGTGCCGTGGTCCAGGGCGTGCTCCTCCTCACCACGATCGGCCTGATCGCCCTTCGCCGGTCTCGCGGCGGCACGACACGACGCCCCACGCTGGATCCGCAGGCCCCACCGGATCCGCCGCCGATGGGTAACGGGGAGGCAGGCCCGTGACCTTCATCATCGACCTGCTCGCAGCCACGCTGCGCAACGCGACACCGCTCATCTACGGCACCGTCGGCGAGACGTACAGCGAGCGCTCGGGCGTCCTCAACCTCGGAATCGAGGGAACGATGTACGCCGGCGCCTTCGCGGGGTTCGCGACAGCGGCCGCAACGGGCTCTCCATTGATCGGATTGGCTGCCGCGCTCGTGGTCGGGGTGCTGGCCGGGGCGATCATGGCGTTCCTGACCGTCACGCTCGGTGCCAACCAGCATGTCTCCGGGATCGGTCTGACGATCATGCTCATCGGCGTGGCCGAGTTCGCCAACCGGCTGATCTTCACGGGGACCGACCTCCAGCGAATCGAGCCGATGCCGCTGCTGGATCCGCTGGCCGTCCTTGGGCCGGGCGGCGAGGTGTTCCGGCAATACGCCCTCACCTACGTGGCGTTCCTCCTGGTTGTTCCCGTCGCCTGGTGGGTTCTCCAGCGCTCCAGCTTCGGGCTCGAGATCCGGGCCGTCGGCGAGAACCCCGAGGCGGCCGATGCGGCCGGCGTCAACGTCGCGCGGACGCGCTATCTGGCGCTCATGATCGGCGGCGCGCTGATGGCGATCGGGGGCGCGTTCTTCACCCTCGCCGTCCTCGGCAGCTTCACCCTCGACATCATCGCCGGGCGCGGCTGGGTCTGCGTGGCCCTGGTCATCTTCGGTCGCTGGCGAATCGGGCGAGGCGTCCTCGGGGCGCTCGTGTTCTCATTCGTCTACTCGCTCCAGTTCCGGCTGCGCATCCTGCCGGGCTTCGGCGAACTCCCGTTCGAATTGCTGCTGGCGCTCCCCTACCTCGTGGTCATCCTTGCCCTGGCGCTGTCCGGCCGGAACGTCGCCTACCCCGGGGCCTACCTGAAGCCATATCGCCGCAGTTGAGGAGGACGCACATGGACCTCGACCGGGACCGGGAATTCCTGGCCGTCGCGATCGAACAGGCGCGGATCGGCGGATCCGAGGGCGGCGTCCCGATCGGCGGGGCGCTCGTGGTCGATGGAACGGTGCTGGGGGCCGGCCACAATCGACGGATCCAGCAGGGCAGCGCGATCCGCCACGGCGAAACCGATGCGCTCGAGAATGCCGGTCGGCTGTCCGCGTCGGTCTACCGCCGGGCGACGATGTACACGACCCTCTCGCCGTGCGACATGTGCTCCGGGGCGATCCTGCTCTACGGGATCCCACGTGTCGTCCTCGGCGAGAACCGCACGTTCATGGGCGCCGAGGACCTTCTCCGCTCGCGCGGGGTCGAGGTGATCAACCTGGATTCCGACGAATGCTTCGAGCTCATGCGTGCGTTCATCGCCGCGAACCCGGCGGCATGGAACGAGGACATCGGCGAGGAGTAGCGCCGGGCTGACGCGATCAGCCGATCACGAACACGCCCTGGACCAGGGACGGCACGGACGTCGCGTCGGCGATCCATCCCCAGAGCAACGTCGCGAGCAGGATCAGGATGGCCGCCGCGCTCGCGCGCGCTCGGCCGGTGAAACCTCCCGGGCCGATCCGGACCGGCGCATCGCGGCGGCTCGCAACCCGGGCGTCATCGTCCCATCGATTCCAGGCCGCACCCGGCACTTTGCCGAGCAGCCAACCGATGACGATCAGGACCACGATGGCCACGACATTCGCGCCGACGAGGTCGAGCCAACCCCCGACATCGAGCTCCAGGCCGGGAATGGCACCGACGAGCCCGATGACCAGGTCGCGGAACCCCGTCAGCGGCCCGGCCGGGGTAGCGGTCGCCCGGAGGACACCCTCGAGATCGGTGACCGCCCTGACCAACGCCGTCACGGACGATCCCAGGCGCTCAAGCGCACGCCCGCCGAACCAGGTCGACACGATGCCGAGCGCGATGACGCCGATGAGCGGCACCGTCAGCCAGGCCCACCACTCGGCGAGCGAGCGGACCCGCTTCCGCCGCCAGACCCCGCGCGGATCGGGGCCGGTGGTCGGATAGAACCGGCTCCCGATCGCGGCCTCCTCCGGGGGCGCCCCGGCGGTCTCGATCAGGCGCAGGACGGGCAGCACGAACTGCTCGTCGTTGTCCCAATAGCCGCCGTGGTCCTGCCGAATGCTCATCCGATTGACGACGGCCACCGATTGACCCGGCGTGTCCACTGCCGGTTCCGGGCGTTCCTCGGTCCCACCGATCGAACCGCTCGGGGCCGGATCGTGGGTCGCCCAGAAGTCATGCCACATGAGGTCCGTACGGCGATCGCGAAGGCGCTGCATGAGATGGTCGCCCGGCGCCAGCCGGTCGTCGCCGGTTTCAACGCCACCGTCGCTGGCGTGTCCGAGCACCCACGCCAGCCCCAGGCCCTGACCGTGGGTGATGAGCCGATCGACGGAAATCGCGAGCCTGTTCGGTGGCTGGTCGGCGGCTGCCGGCGCGTAGGTGCCGTCGGTGAGCGTCATGTAGCTGGCGATCGCGCCACCGGAGTGGGCGATCAGGACCATCCGTGTGCAGCCGCTCGCCTCGAGCGCCTGGACGGTCCTGGCGATCTTCGCGCGGATGTTCGCGGCCTGGACACGATCCGCGACGAGGATTCGCAGGTCGCCGAACCAGTCGTTCAGGAACCAGTCGAGCTTCTTCCTTGCCAGCCCGTCCTGGAGCGGCTTGATGGGGATGAGGTCGAGGAAGGAGGTCAGGCTGTAGAGGATCGGCGCGCTGATTGCCACCGCGCGCACGAACAGTTTGACGAGAACGCTCTCGAGCTTGACCCAGATCCCGGTCTGGCCGTTCTCTGCGAGACCCGCGAACACGCCGGTCACGATCCGCGTGAACTCGCCCTGGTGGAACAACCAGCCCAGGACCTCGCGCGCCCCCGGCGGGTCGAGGTCCTTCGCCCACCAGGCCTCGCTGAGCAGCCACTCCTGCGCGGGGTACGTGATGCAGTCGGCGCCGTTCGTCGGATCGCCGAGGCAGATCCGGGGCACGGACAGGGTGATCACCGGCACGGTGGCGCCGCTGAAGTCGATCTGGGCGCGTTGAACCGGATCGAGCCGCTGATCGTGCTGGAGTTGCCACTCGCGCACGGCACGCACGATCGGGGCGCTCCACTCCAGCAGGGTCTCGCCCGGCTCCTGGCCGCCGATCCCGTGAACGAACACGACGCCGATCCGCTCGGGGGCCGGCACGTCGGCCTTCGCGAACCGGCCACGGCGCCGGAGAATGCCCGGGACGCGGGCTGGCCGAGCGGGCGTTGGGGGCGCCGCTCCACGTTGCTCGCGAAGGGCGATGTCGGCGTCGGACGGCTCGGGGTCGGATCGGAAGATCGGCACGGTCCATGAGTAGCACGACAGCGTCTCGCCACCGTCTCGGATCGCCCTATCGGGAGCACTGGCATACTTCCCCCCCGGCGCCACTTCCGCGGTGGTCGCCGTCTCCGTGAGGTCCATCCCGTGACTTTTCGTCGCAACCAGCGACTCGATCCGTCCCAGGTCAGCGACGTCCGCGGCCGGCGCGTGTCCGGCGGTCGTGGACTGGCGGTGGGCGGGGGCGGTCTCGGGTTGGTGATCGTGATCGTCTACGTCCTGCTCGGCGGCGATCCCGGGCAGCTCGGCACCGTCCTCGACCCGGGCGGCGCGGGCGGACCAGGTTCGGTCCTGGAGCCTGGACCGGACGGCAGTTCAAGGATCGACGGCTGCCTGACCGGAGCCGATGCCAACGCACGGGCCGACTGCCGGATCGTGGGCTTCGTGAACAGCATCCAGGCCTTCTGGACCGACGAGTTCGCCGGCGTCGGCGAACGGTACGAGCCGGCCCGGACGGTCCTTTTCTCGGACGCTGTCGACACCGGATGCGGCGCTGCCAACTCGCAGGTGGGGCCGTTCTACTGCCCGGCCGACCAGCGGGTCTACATCGACCTCGGCTTCTTCGACACGCTCCAGGCTCGGTTCGGGGCGAGCGGGGGCCCGCTCGCCGAGGCCTATGTGATGGCCCACGAGTACGGCCATCACATCCAGAACCTGACCGGCGTGCTCACGCCGGGTGGCGGTGGCAGTGGCGAGGAGAGCCGCGCCGTCCGAACGGAGCTCCAGGCGGACTGCCTGGCCGGCGTCTGGGCCAATCACGCCGCGGCCACCGGGTACCTCGAGCCGCTCAGTCAGGCGCAGATTGCCCAGGCGCTCGATGCGGCGGCGGCCGTCGGCGACGACCGGATCCAGTCGCGAACCCAGGGCCAGGTGAACCAGGAAGCCTGGACCCACGGCTCGTCGGCGCAACGCCAGGAGTGGTTCCTCGCCGGCTACGAGCAGGGCACGACGGCCGACTGCGACACGTTCGCCGCGGATCTCTGACCGGCCGCGTCATCCGTCAGGCTTCGCGACCGCCCGATCGGGAGCGACGCCCGGTAGGCTGGCGGTCCAGATGGCTGCGGCCAGGCCTCCGACCATCCCGAGAGCGATGTCGAGCAGCGTGTCCGCATACGCCGTGGCGGCCTCCGGCGAGTTCGGGACGAACGTGACGTACTCCGCGAGCTCCCATAGCACGGCCGACGTCACGGCGTAGCCGAACGCGAGTGCGACGCGTGTCGCTGTCCCCCACGAGCCGAGGCGCAGGAGGAGCCCGATGGCACCGGTGTGGAGCGCCCAGTTCACGAGATGGTTGGCGTCGTCCCACCACTCGACGGTGTCGTACAGGTTCAGCGCGTTTCCGGCGACGTCGATGAGGAACGGCAGGCCGAACAGGATGTCGACCGCAAACGGGAACCCGATCCGGTTCCGGCCGAACAGCCACCATGCCGCCGGGATCAAAGAGAGCGCGACCGGATAGGCCACGGCTCGCCCGGCGAAGGCCTTGCCCTGGAACTGCGGGAGGTCCGGAGCCAGGACGGCCCACGCGAGCAGGACGATCGTGATCACTTTGACGGCGATGGTGAGCCCCAGGCCCAGTCGATTCACGAACTCCTCCGAAGCACTCGAGTCAGCTGATGGAACCTCGCGCCGCGCCATCATGATCCGTCGAGGCAAGATCCCGTCGCATGGTTCGGGCCTGGCGCCTACGATCGACACGATCGGAGGAGCAACATGGGAAGCGGAGCGTCGAACGGCGGTCAGGTCGGCCCGGCCGTAAGCCGGAGAGAAGCCTTCGATCGCCTCGATCGGAGGATCACGGGCGTCCTGGCCCGGACCGGGGTGCCGATTCTTCGGATCGGGCTGGGCGTGGTCTTTCTCTGGTTCGGCGCCCTGAAGTTCTTCCCCGACCTCAGCCCGGCGCAGGATCTGGCGACGCGGACGATCGACCAACTGACCTTCGGGCTGGTCGGGCCGTCGATTTCCCTGCCGGCGCTCGCTGCCTGGGAGAGTCTCATCGGCCTCGGGCTGATCCTTGGCCGCTACCTGCGGGCCACGCTCTTTCTGCTCGCGCTCCAGATGCTCGGGACGCTGACCCCGCTGATCCTCTTCCCGGCCGAGACATTCAGCCGATTCCCGATCGCGCCCACGCTCGAAGGCCAGTACATCATCAAGAACGTCGTCCTGATCGGCGCGGCGATGGTCGTCGGCGCGACGGTCCGCGGCGGCGGCCTGGTCCCCGAGCGCGACGGTGGAACCCGAGGCGACGACCCCCCGTGAATCCCCTCGAAATCGGCATCCAGCTCGACTGACGCCTCAACCGACCAGGGTCATCGCCCGATCCGGGCGGAGCAGGAACGGCGGCAGGAACGCCGGGATGTTTGAGAACGGCAGGACGTCGGGATGGAGCTCGACCCCGAGCTGCTCGCGCATGAAGCGGCGTCGCGCCTGGATCCGTGCCCAGGCCTCCGGGTAGTCGGTGGCCAACGCGCCACGCAGTCCATCGTCCGCCAGCGCGATCCCGTCCTCGATATTCGTCGTGAAGTAGTCGGTGCCGGTCGCCGGGATGATGTCGACCTGGAAGACCATCCCGGACGTCAGCTCGGTCGTGGATCCGGGCCCGATCGGCGAATTGACCCATTCGTCGAGGTGGAGCTGGTGACCTGGGTTCAGGAAGATCCCGAAGAACGAGTCACCGAGGCGGCGGGCGACGATCTCGTGCAGGACGCCCCCGACCTGGCCGACGTGGAGCGCGCCGTACCACTCCGCCACGGCTTCGAAGTACGGCCCGACCAGCCGATCGACGTAGTCACGGATCGGCTCCGGAAGCTCCGCCGCATCCTCGACGACGAAGCCGGCCCGGCAGTTGAGCGCACCCCAGATGCCGAACGCGGTCGTGAACCGGTCGCCGCGCTCGATCGGCCGAGCGCCCGGGCTCAGCAGCCCGTAAGTCGCGCGCGGACCGGCCGTCAGCATCACGTGGCAACTGAGCGGCATGCCGTTCCATTGGAGCAACCGTACGGCCTCGTGCTCGGTCATCCCGGGCCGCAGGCCACGCAGGACATTGAGGACACCGTTCGACGTCTGGCACGCGGCCCACTCGAACGCCGCCAGCTGCTCGACCTCGTTGACGATCCGGAGGCCGTCGCCTGCTGCGATGAGCAGGTCGCCGGCATTCTCGACGAGCCCGCCTGGCCCGGTCACCTCGCGCAGCTCGTCCACGATGAACGCGGGCAGCTCGATCGTCTCGCGCCGCGCATACGTCTTCCAGCCGATCGCCCCCACTCGGCTGCCCGGCCCGATCCCCTCGTCACCGAGGATTTCCGCGAGCGACCGCGAGCGGTCGCGGGGCTGGCTGGGCAGGCTCAGGTCCTGGAACAGGTGGCGGCGCATCGGGAGCGGGGCGGCGCCGGCGGTCCCCCAGCACTCGTTGCCGACGAGGATCGCCGGAGCGCCGGCCGGGCCGACGATGAACACGGCCTCCTCGAAGCGCGGGTCGAACCCGGTAAGAAAGGAGAGGTTGGCGCTGTGCTCGCGGTCCGCGTAGACGACGAGGCGGTCGTATCCACGCTCGTCCATCCGCACCCGCAGGTGCTCGAGGCGCTCCGCGTACATCGCCGCCGGAATCTGCGGCATCGCGCCGGGCATCCCGAAGTCGGGCAGCTCGATCTCGGCCAGGCGCGCGGTCGGCATCGTCATCGGTCTCCCTCGCTCGGTGGTCGTTCAGCCTCGGTGGTCGTTGAGCCGGTCGTCATTCGTCCGGTCAATCCTGCGCCGGCGTCCACCCGCGTGCTTCCTCCGCGCCGCGCTCGACGACGTAGAAGCGGTCCGCCTCCACCCGCAGCCATGGCCCGAGCTCACCGTCCGGCCACTGGACGCGCACCTCGGCGCGCTCCGACGGCCCGAGGCCGGCATGCACCCAGCCCAGCTGACCGCCGACGTGGCCGCCCCCCACCGTCAGCTCGCGCCGCTGGATCGCGTCGCCGACCTTGACCTCGATCCACGCACCAATCGCGTCCCGGTTCGGGTTCGGCTGGCTGAGTCGAAGCTCCACCCAGTGGCCCATGGGCACGGCCGTGCCCGCGTCGCCTGCGCCGACACTCCGCCAGAGCTTGACAGGCGAACCGAGATTGACCTCGACCAGGTCCAGCAGACCGTCCAGGTTGAAGTCCACCAGTGCCGCACCTCGACCACGATCGAAGCTGACGATGCCGGCGGCTTCGGCCGCCGGCGTGAACGACCCGTCGGGCTGGCCGAGGAACAGGTCGCTCGGATCGCGGCTGGCGAACTCGGGAATCGCGCTGACGTTGCCCTTCGAGATGAACAGATCGACGAAGCCATCGTTATTGACGTCGGCGAACTCGGGGTGCCAGGCCGTCGACGGCAGCACGTCCCCACCGGTCGCCGGCCGCGCCGCGACGACGCCGCGCTTGAGGGCGATGTCCCGGAAGGTGGGTCGGTCCGGACCGGTGGTCAGCGTCTGCAGCTTGTTGTCACCCTGGCTGGTGAGGAAGACCTCGGGATAGCCGTCGCCCGTCACGTCGTGGCTGGCGATGCCCATACCCCAGATCTGCATCGACACCCAGCCCTCGTCGGCCGTGTACGCCCGCGGCGGCTCACCCGCGGCGACCCGCCAGAGCTGCTCCTGACCGTCGACGTAGTAGTGACGGTCATTGCTGACGCGGAGATCGCGGCGACCGGATCGGTCCCAGTCGCTGAACAGCATCGACAGCGTGCAGTAGCCGGGCGTCAGCGGCACCGGCGGCGCGTACCCATTGCCGCTGGTGTCCGGGCGGACCAGCGCGTTGTCCGCGCAATCCGACGTGGGCACCTCTGCCGCGTCCAGCTCGAGATAGTTCCCGATCGCCAGCGTCGGCCAGCCGGCCGCGCCCTCCCAGGTGGCACTGAACGCGATCGCCCAGCCATCGCCGCCGGCAAATCGCCAGGCCGCGTCGGCCGGCTCGAACTGACAATCGCCGAGACCCCGGAGCAGGGTCGCGCCGCCCACGCGAAGGACCGCGAGGTCGACCTGCCCGTCACCGTCGATGTCGATGGGGTACGCCCCGGTGACGCCGGTCATGTCGGTGACGGGGGCCGCACGTGCCGAGAAGCGCAGGGCGCCCTCGGTGGGGCTCTCGTTCCGGAAGAGCGCTGCGGGCCGCTCCCCGCCCGAGACGTACAGATCGGGGCGTCCGTCGTCGTCGCAGTCGAACACCGCCACGCCACCGCCGGTGAAGAAGGTGATCGGCCCGTCATAGGTGTGCGCGAGGCCGGCCGCCACCGCCTCCTCGACGAAGAGCGGCGGCCCCAGCGAGGCGCCGGGCGTGGGGGCACCCCCCAGGAGCGCTGCCGCAGCCAGCGAGCCCGCCCCGGCGATCGCCAGGATCGCGATCGCAGCGGGGGTCCGCCTCACCCGTCGATCGCCCCCGTGTAATAGCGCTGGGCGAGCGCCCAGGCGTTGATTCCGCACTCGGCCCCGATCCGTCGGCCGGTGAAGTCGTCGGCCTGGATGTGGATGCCGCCCCAGATCCGCGACTGGCCGGCCTGATCCGCGGCGTCGTAATACGTCCCCCATTCGAGACGAACGTCCTTGGTGGGCCCGGCCTCGAACTTCAGGGAGCCGGGGGAGATCGTGTAACCGCTGACGCCGCCCGGGAAGTACTCGCTGCCGGTGAACCCGGTGAGCACCTCGGCCGCGGCCCGACTGAACGTGCTGTGGCCCGAGATGTAGCCCGCGAACGCGGGCGTGACGAAGGTCGGGAGCTGGTACGGAACCCAGGCGCCGGCAAGCATCCAGCGCACTCCACCGACCTGCGTCTTGGGATCCTCGGGGATGCCGGCCCAGGCGCGGATCGCAATCTCGCTCTCGTGGCCGGCGAGGGCCTCGTGACGCTGACCCGGGGCCGTCGTCTCTGGCGTGATGAACTCGATCAACCCGGGCACTGGGGTCAGGACCTGGCGATCGCCGTCGTCGCGCGTCTCGCCGAGGTAGCGGATCAGTGAGATCGGCCGGCTGGAGTCGTAGTACCCCTTGAGGCCCCACGCCGCGATCGCCGCGTCGTGGACCGCGCCGTTCAGGGCGAAGTACAGCTTGACGTCCCACTGCAGCCGATCGAGGGTTGGCCCCTCCCCTCCGATCTGCAGGTCCGGGGCCAGCTCGTCGGACACGACATTCGCGATGGTGTTCCAGTGACCGGGAGGCGTCTCGGATTTCGGCCCATCGGCCCAGAACTCGGCCATGACCCGGCCGAAGTCGGCCTGGCTGACGACATCCGGCGCGTAGGGCAGGCCGGTGGCGGGGTTGATCGGATGGCCGCGGCCGTCGTTGGTCCCGAGCGGGTTGGCGCCCCGGGCCCCCGGAGAAATGTCGATCATCGTGGTGTCCGCGGGGTCGAGCAGGCTGCTATCGCGGATGACCCCCACCAGCTGGTCCATGAGCAGCGGGTTGGTCGCCGGGTCGCCGAGCCGGGGCGGCGGGCCCGGGTCGATCGGCACCCCGTTCGGTCCCGTGGCCGGCAACGCGAACCCGGTCACATGGCCCCAATGCGGACCCACGAACTGCTGGACGCCGTTGGTCACGGGGATCCCGTTCTGGGAGATCATGTGCTCGATCTGGAGCGGCTGCCACCGATCCGGGTCGGTCATCACGTTTCCAGGAGACGCGACGGTCAGGGGTGGGTTCACCGGCGCGTAATCCAGACCCGCATAACCGCCGGTCTCGTTCGAGCCGTCGGTTCGTCCAAAGGCCAGGATCGCCTCCGCGATCCGATTGCCGATGGCGGCCGGCGAGTCCCCCTCCGTCGTGGTCACGGCGAGCGGATAGCAGAGTGCGTCCATGAGGTCCGCGAACTCGGACAGCGACACATCCCCGCCGACGGCCTTGATGTAGCGAGCGCTGAGCACCCGGTAGGCCGCGTAGCTGATCGCCTCATTTCGAGCGGCCGTCGCATCGAACGCGCGGTGTTTCTCCTTGACGAAGTGACCCGACGCGGTCGAGTCGTAGGCGGCCCAGGCGTCCCACATCGCCGCCGAGACGTGGAACAGGTTGCGGGCATGGACGGTGGGCGCCGGGAGGGCGCGTCGGATCGCGTTCAGGAGCGCCTCGTCCCAGCGCCGGGCAACGGACCACTCGGACGGGCTCGCGCTGGAACGGCAGGCCGAGCCGGCCCACGGCTGGGCGACGGCCAGTACCCCGCCCAGGACCATGGTGACGGCGACGATGGCGACGAGGATGAAGGTGCGCGGCGGGAGGCTGCGCTGGGGCGCTCCGCCAGTGGTCGTCATGGTCGTCCCCCTGTCGTGGCGCTCCGTCGTCGGGATCGGGGCGGGCGGGTCAGCGGCGCGCGGCTGGACCGGGCGGCCCGGTCGAGGTCGACGAGGGCCGCGATCGTTCCGCGGCTGAACGCCAGGTCAACCCGCGGCGGCGTCCCGTCGAGGATCGCCGCAGTCAGGTCATCCACCTCCGCCCGGTACTGGTCCAACGAGTCGACCTCGATCGGCCTCGCCTCGCGGCCCCGCCACATGACCAGCGAGGGTGGCGGACCAAACGGCTCGGGCAGGAACGGGGCGGTCAGGACGAGCGTGGCGTCGCTCCCGACGATCTCCACCCGCTCGCGGTCCGGTGCGGCGAATCCGCTGTCGAACTGGGCGAGGAGGCCGCCGGGAAAGTGGAGCTGACCCAGGAATGTCCGGTCGATCCCGCGCTCGTCGAAGCGCGCGAGCGCCTGCACTCGATCGGGCTCCTCGCCGGCGATCCGCCGCGCGAGGCTGACCGGATAGCACCCGACGTCCCACAGCGAGCCGCCACCCATCGCCGGATCGGCCCGCGGGTCGTCGGGATGGCTGAGGAAGAACGAGAACGTCCCGTTGACGAGCTCCAGGCGCCCCAGTGCGCCGCCTCGCGCCAGCTCGACGGCCCGCAGGATCTGCGGGTGATGGAGGTACATGAACCCCTCGGCGGCCAGCCGTCCGGCGCGCAACGCCGTGCCGGCGATGGCGTCGACGTCACCGGGCGTCAGCGCAAGCGGCTTCTCGCACAGGACGTGCTTGCCGGATTCGAGCGCCCGAATCGTCCACTCGGCATGGAGATGGTTGGGCAGGGCGATGTACACGACATCGACGTCGGATGAAGCAAGGAGTGCGTCGTACGACCCGTAGCTCGTGGGGATCCCGTGCTCGGTGGCGAATGACGCCGCCCGCGTCGCGTCGCGACTCGCGACGGCGACCATCGTCGCGCGCGCGCTGCCGCTCACCGCGCGAACGAGGCGAGGCGCGATCCGTCCGGGACCGAGGATCCCCCAGCGCAACATCGTCACGGTCCGATGATAGGCCCGACGCGTCGGCCTGCGCGTCGGCACGTCGTGCCGTACCGTGCGCGATGCGATCCGAGCCGCTGTTGGGGGACGGACTCCATGACCACGGCAACCGGCGTAATGGCGAAGGATGACGACCAGATGACAGATCGACGGCGGGCGGCGATCGCGAGTCCAGGTGGAGGCGCAGTGCGACGATCGTCCGGCGCGGCGTCGTGATCGTCCGGCTCGCCGCCGATGGTGTGAGCGCGACAGTAGATCCGGTGGCGGGCGGCCGCCTGGCCTCGCTGGTGGTGGGCGGCCGGGAGCGGCTGATCGACGTGCCAAACCTGCGCGCCGAGCTTCCCGCGATCAGCTGGGGTTCGTTCGCGATGATCCCGTGGGTCGGCCGGATCCGCCACGGACAGCTGACCTGGGCCGGCACGACCTTCGCGTTGCCGCGCAACCTGGGCGAGCATGCGATCCACGGCGCGGCGTTCGATCAAACGTGGGCGGTGACCGCGGTCGATGAACGGTCGGTCGAGCTGCGCCTCAGCCTTGCCGCGACGGCGCGCTGGCCGTTCGCGGCCGAACTGGTCCAGGTGATCGCCCTGACGCCGGACGCGATCGCGTTTCGCGCCGAAGTCCGCGCGGAGAGAGCCATGCCGGTCGCGATCGGCTGGCATCCCTGGTTCCGGCGCCACGGAGACGAACCGATCGAGGTGACCGTCCCGGCGGAGTTCGTTCTCGAGACGACGGACGACATCATCCCGACGGGCGTCCTTCTCCCTGTTGACGGGCCCACGGATCTCCGGCGTGCCGTCGACGTGATGGACCGGCGTCTCGATCACGCCTTCGTCGCTGTGACCGGACCATGCCGGGTTGCCTGGCCGGACCTCGAACTCAGCATCGACGCCGAGCCGGTGGGATCGGTCGTCGTCCACACCACCCCGACCGCCGTGTGCGTCGAGCCCCAGACGGCATGGCCGGATGCGGTCCGCCTGGCCGCCGCCGGCGCGGCCACGGGCCTCGTCGCGCTGGAGGCCGGCGACACGTTCGTCGCCACGTCGCGTTGGACCTGGAGGCGAGCCGGCGTCGATGGGCCCGCCGGCGAGGGCGAACGGGCCGGCGACGAGGAGCGGACTTGACACCACGGGCCCGATTGTAAGAGTCTGCAACAAACATTGCGGCAAAAGGAAGACAAACCCGTGGGGATTGCGCGGCGCGACGAGGTCGGACAGCGGAGTGAGACGGTACGCCGGGCAAACCTGAGCGCCATCGTCCGCGAGCTGCACCTGTCCGGACCGCTGACCCGTTCGGAACTCGTCGCACACACGGGTCTGACCCGGAGTGCGATCCGCGGCTTGATCGGCGAGCTGGTTTCGGCCGACATCGTGAGCGAAGAGAAGGCGGAGCCGCTTGGGTTGCCCGGGCGCCCCTCCCCGGTCGTCAAGCCGAACCCGACCGCGACGGCGGTGCTCGCACTCGACATCCTCGTCGACTCGTCGGCGGCGGCCCTTGTGGGACTCGGTGGTGTCGTCATGGAGCAGGTTCGCGTCGATCGTCCGCGCGGCCACTTTGGGGTGGACGAGGTCATCGCCGAGCTGGCCGAGCTGGCCGACACGGTTCGGAAACGTCGTCCGGATACCGATCCCCTGATCGGCGTGGGCGTCGCCGTCGTCGGCATGGTTCGGCGCGCGGATGGGTTCGTCTCGATGGCTCCGAATCTCGGCTGGCGCGACGTCGCGCTCGCCGAGCGACTTGCCGAGGTCCTCGGGACGACGGCGCCCATCTCCATCGCCAATGAGGCCGACCTGGGCGCGCTCGCCGAATTGCGCCGCGGCGTGTCGGTGAGCGCCGGGGATGTCCTGTTCATCTCCGGGGAGGTTGGCGTCGGTGGCGGCCTGATCGTCGGTGGGGAGGCCCTGACCGGCAGCTCGGGCTACGGCGGCGAGATCGGGCACATGCCCATCAACCCGGCAGGTCTCTCGTGCCGCTGCGGCTCGGTCGGATGCTGGGAGACCGAAGTCGGCGAGGAGGCGCTGTTGCGGCGGGCAGGGCGCCCACCCGGAGGAGGCCGGCAGGCCGTGGACGACCTGCTCCGCGACGCGGCGGCGGGGATGCCGGTCGCCCTGCTCGCGCTCGAGGAGGAAGGGCAATGGCTGGGACGCGGGCTGGCCGGCCTCGTCAACGTCTTCAACCCTCGGCAGATCGTCCTCGGCGGGCTGATCGGCCGGATTTATCCGTTCGTTGCCGAGTTGCTCGAGCGCGAACTCGATCGGCTCGCGCTGCCCGGCTCGCGCGACCTGGTCCGGATCGTCCCCGCCTCCCTCGGCGTGGACGCGGCGCTCCTCGGCGCCGCCGAACTCGCGTTCGAGCCCCTGCTCAACGATCCCGGCGCGTGGATCGGCCCGCGGAGGGCCGCAGCCCTCCTGGGAGCCGGCGCATGACCCCCATTCCCTGCCCTTCTCGACGTGTTTGGAATCTTCGTCGCCATTCGGCGAGGAGGGTGGTAGCCTAGCGCGGTTTCGAGAAGGTATCGAACGTCAGCTGGCCAGTCAGGTCCAGAAGAACAGTTTCGGAGGAGGAGTAGCACATGCAGTTCAGTCGCAGGTTGGCGGCGCTCGTCGGAGTGACCGCTCTCGCATTCGCCGCGTGCACGGGCGGCGCGACGCCGGCACCGGCCACGAATCCACCGGCTTCGACCGCGCCGACCGAGCCACCGCCGAGCGTGGCCGCGGGGTGCGTCGTCGGCGTGTCGTGGAATAACTTCCAGGAAGAGCGCTGGGGCAAGTTCGATGAGCCGGCACTCAAGGCCGCCATCGAGGCCGGGGGCGGCACCTACGTCTCGAACGACGCGAAGTCGTCCGCCGAGACCCAGGCAAGCAACGTCGAGAACCTGATCACGCAGGGCGCACAGGTCCTCGTCATCCTTGCCCAGGACGGCACGGCGATCAAGCCGTCCGTGGCAAGTGCGGCAGCGCAGGGGATCCCGGTCATCGCCTATGACCGCCTGATCGAGGACCCGAACGTCCTGTACGCGACATTCGACAACAAGGGTGTCGGCCGGATCATGGCCGAGATCATCCTCAAGCTGGTCCCCGAGGGGAACTACGCGATCATCAAGGGCAACAGCGCCGACGCCAACGCAGACTTCCTGCGCGCCGGCATGACCGAAGCCGGTGTCCCCGACGTCGGCCAGACGGACCCCGCCGGCAAGATCAAGATCGTCGGCGAGACGTACACCGACAACTGGGATCCGGCGAATGCCCAGACGAACATGGAGCAGATCCTCTCGGCGAACAACAACGACATCGACGCCGTTCTCTCCGAGAACGACGGCATGGCCGGCGGCGTCATCGCGGCGCTCACGGCCCAGGGCCTGGACGGCAAGATCCCGGTCTCGGGCCAGGACGGCGACAAGGGTGCCCTCAACCGGGTCGCCCTCGGCACCCAGACCGTGTCCGTCTGGAAAGACGGCCGCAACCTCGGCAAGGCCTCCGGCGAGGCAGCCATCGCGCTGTGCGCCGACAGCGACCTGTCCAAGCTCTCGGGCACGGTGCAGTTCGACACCCCTGGTGGGAACACGCTGACCTCGATCATCCTCGACCCCACGCCCGTTCAGCAGGACAACCTCCAGGCTGTCCTCGACGGCAACGTGCTGACCAAGGACGAGCTGTGCCAGGGCGTGACCCCGGGTTCTGTGGCCGCCTGCCCGTAAGCCAATCGCAATCGCTGAAGAGCAGCCCCCTGGCGCCACCCGGCGTCAGGGGGCCTCGATATACTCACGGCGACTTTCTCGAGAGGGGCGTCAACGATGACCGAGACCGCCAGCGCCAGGAAGGACCCCGGTAGCGGATCAGGCAGATCGCTCCGCTCGGTCCTGTTCTCCCTCGAGATCGATACCCGACTGGTCGGCATGCTGGCGGCGCTCGCGGTCATCTGGGTCGCCTTCAACGTCATGTCGGGCGGCAACTTCATCACCGCGCGGAACCTCTGGAACCTGTCCGTCCAGAGCTCGTCCGTCGCGATCATGGCGACCGGCATGGTCCTGATCATCGTCTCGCGGAACATCGATCTCTCGGTCGGTTCGATGCTCGGGTTCCTCGGCTACTTCATGGCGATGGCCCAGGCGGTCTGGATCCCGACGACCCTCGGCCTCGGACTTGACCAGCCGTTCACGTGGGTCATCGTCCTCGTCCTGGGCGTCGCCGTCGGCGCGATCATGGGTGGGATCCAGGGCTTCCTCGTGGCGTACGGCGGCGTTCCGTCGTTCATCGTCACCCTCGGTGGCCTCCTGGTCTGGCGTGGCCTGATCTTCCGGTTCCAGCAGGGCGTCACGATCTCCCCGCTCGACTCGACCTTCCAGCTGCTGGGCGGTGGGCCCAAGGGCTCGCTCGGCGAGATCGGAAGCTGGCTGATCGGGATCGTCCTGTGCGTGGGGATCGCCTACACGCTCGTCGCCACCCGTCGCCGTCGTCGCCGTTACGACTTCCCGGTGCGGCCGATGTGGGCGGAGGTCACGATCGGCGCCATCGCGGTCGCTGCCGTTCTCGGGGCCGTCGCGATCGCCAATGCGTATGCCTGGCCGCCCGCCCTCGCGGCGGACTTCGCTGCCGAGAACAACATCGTCGAGCCGCCCGGCGGCCTGATCATCCCCACCGGGATCGCCTATCCGGTCCTGATCATGCTGGGCGTCGGCCTCCTGATGGCCTACCTCTCGAGTCGTCGCCAGTTCGGCCGCTACGTCTATGCGATCGGAGGCAATCCCGACGCAGCGGAGCTGGCCGGCGTCAACGTCCGACGGACGATCGCGTTGACATTCATGCTCATGGGCATCCTGGCGGCCGTGAGTGCGGCGATCCAGACGGCCCGGTTGAACTCCGCGGTGACCAACCTCGGCGTCCAGAACGAGCTCGACGTGATCTCTGCGGCCGTGATCGGCGGAACATCGTTCGCCGGCGGGATCGGGACGATCCCGGGCGCGATCCTCGGAGCCGTCGTCATGCAGTCGCTTCGCTCGGGAATGCTGCTTCTCAACGTCGATTCACCGGCCCAGGATGTCGTGGTCGGTCTGGTCCTCGTGGCAGCCGTCGGATTCGACTCGATCGTGCGTCGACGGGCAAGCTGAGAGACAGGAGTGCCGCCATGACGACAATCGCCAGCCCGTCCTCGAGCCCGGCCACGGTGCCGCAGGTTCCCCTCGTGGAGATGCGCGACATCCGCGTGTCCTTCGGCGGCGTTCACGCAGTCGACGGGGTCAGCGTGGACCTCCATGCGGGTGAGGTCATCGGGCTCGTAGGCGGCAATGGCGCCGGCAAGTCCACCTTGATCCGCGTCCTGTCCGGAGCGCACCGGGCGGATTCCGGTCAGATCATCATCGACGGGACTCCCGCCCAGATCGACAATCCGCGTGACGCGAAGGCGTACGGCATCGAGACGATCTACCAGACGCTTGCCCTGGCGGAAAACATCGATGCGGCCGGAAACATGTTCCTTGGCCGCGAGCTGCGATCACGATTTGGATCCCTCGACGACTCCGCGATGGAATCGGCCACCCGGGGCGTGATGGGCCGCCTCAACCCGAACTTCAAGAACTTCAAGACCGCGGTGATGTCACTCTCCGGCGGCCAGCGACAGTCGGTCGCGATCGCCCGCGCCGTGCACTTCAATGCGCGGATCCTGATCATGGACGAGCCCACGGCGGCGCTCGGGCCTGCCGAGACGGCCCAGGTGCGCGATCTGATCAGGCAGCTCAAGTCGGAGGGCATCGGCATCTTCCTGATCAGCCACGACATCCACGACGTGTACGACCTGTCGGACCGGATCAGCGTGATGTACCACGGCAAGGTCGTCGGCACCGTGAAGCGCACGGATGTCACGACCGACGACCTGCTGGCGATGATCATCATGGGCAAGCCGCCCGGAGAGGCGACGCAGAAGGAACTCGCGTCTCTCCACGCCTGATCGCGGGTACACGGCCCGGGTCCACGACCCGGGTCCGCGCCCGGGGCGAGCCGATCAGGTCCGCCGAAACGTCGGGGCCAGCGCGGGATAGAGGCCGCGGTAGAGCGCGTGCGCCTCGGCATAGCGGGCGGCGTCGGGTCCCGGCACGGCGACCGGGGTCGCGGTCACGAAGGCCCCCGCCGCGCCCTCCACGGTCTCGTGCCAGCCGGCCCCCACGGCGGCCAGGAGGCCGGCCCCGTAGGCAGCTCCCTCGGAGGTGTCCACGGTGGCGATCTCGGCCCCGAGCACGTCGGCCAGGATCTGGCGCCAGAGCGGACTCGCCGTCCCGCCGCCCGAGGCACGAATCTGCGCCGGTTGGGGCAGGCCCGCCGCCGCCATGAGGTCGAGGCCGTCGCGCAGCCCGAATGCCACGCCTTCGAGGACGGCCCGCGTCAGGTGACGGCGATCGTGGCGGACGGTGAGGCCGACGAAGGCGCCGCGCGCCAGCGGATCGGGATGCGGACTGCGCTCTCCCGTGAGGTACGGCAGAAAGAGGAGGCCGTCGCTCCCCGCCGGCACTTCGGCAGCGGCCGTCACCAGATCGCCGAAGTCCTCACCCGGGGCGAGCGCGTCGCGGAACCAGCGCAGGCTGCCGGCTGCCGAGAGCATCACCGACATCAGGTGCCAGCGATCGGGGACCGCGTGACAGAACGCGTGGACGCGGCCACGTGGATCGAAGGTCGGTTGGTCCGTCGTCGCGAACACCACGCCCGACGTCCCCAGCGACAGCGCGACGGTCCCCGGCGTCACTGCGCCGACCCCCACGGCGTTTGCCGACTGGTCGCCCCCACCGGCGACCACCGGCGTGCCGGCCCGGAGGCCCGTCGCCGCGGCCGCGGCAGCCGTGATCGATCCGGTGATGGACGGGCCTTCGTGCGTCGGTGCCATCCAGGCCGGGTCGATGCCGAGCGCCGCGAGGATCTCAGGGGACCAATCGCGCGCCGCAAGGTCGAACAGGATCGTGCCCGAGCCGTCGGCCTTGTCCATGGCGTACTCGCCGGTCAGACGAAGCCGGAGGTAGTCCTTGGGGAGCAGCACGTGTCGAACTCGACGCCAGTGATCGGGCTCGTGATCGCGAACCCAGACGAGCTTCGGAGCGGTGAACCCGGTCAGGGCATCGTTGCCGGTGAGCTCGATGAGACGTTCGGGACCGACCGTGGCGCGGATCGCGTCGCACTCGGCGGCCGTGCGCTGGTCGTTCCACAGGATCGCCGGCCTGATCACCTCACCGGCGCCGTCGAGGAGCACGGCCCCGTGCATCTGGCCGGTCAAGCCCACGGCGACGACCTCGTCGCCGGAGACGCCCGCGGCGTGAAGCACCGCTCGGATCGCGCTCACGGCACCAGCCCACCAGAGCCCCGGGTCCTGCTCGCTCCACAACGGACGGGGCACGTCGTAGCCGTACTCGGCGGTCCCGATGCCAAGAACGCGGCCGGTCTCCCCGACGAGGACCGCCTTCGTGGCCGTCGTGGAGACGTCGATGCCGATGACGGCGGACATCGGTGCGATCAGTCCCGAATCGCCCAGATCCGCTGGTTCACCGCGTTCTCGAGGGCCTCCTGGCCGCCGGACACCGGCGTCGGGGCGATCGCGCCGGCGGCGACGCGTGCCTCGAGCGACTCCAGCGACGCCGAGCCGTCGAGGATCGAGGTGCCCACGGCGCCCGACCAGCCCGCATACCGGGCGTCTCGAGGCGCGTCGAGGGTCCTGTGTTCGATCATGCCGGCCGCGACCAGGAGCGAGCGCGCCAGCGTGTCGATCCCGCCGATGTGGCCGTGGAACAGGTCCGTTCGGGCCATGCTCTGGCGACGAAGCTTGGCATCGAAGTTGAAGCCGCCGGTGGTGAAGCCACCACCCTTGAGGATCTCGTAGAGCGCGAGCGACAGCTCATCGACGGAATTGGGGAACTGGTCCGTGTCCCAGCCGTTCTGCGGGTCGCCGCGATTGGCATCGATGCTCCCGAAGATCCCGTTGGCGACCGCGTACGCGACATCGTGGTGGAAGCTGTGGCCGGCGAGCGTCGCGTGGTTGACCTCGAGGTTGACGTGGTACTCGCCCTCCAGGCCATGCCGGACGAGGAAGCCGTGCACGGTCGCGGCGTCATAGTCGTACTGGTGCTTCGTCGGCTCCTGCGGCTTCGGTTCGATGAGGAGGAGCCCCTTGAACCCGATCTTGTGCTTGTGCTCCGCGACGAGTGTGAGGAATCGGGCGAGCTGCGTCTCCTCGCGCGCCAGATCCGTGTTCAGGAGTGTTTCGTACCCCTCGCGGCCGCCCCACAGGGTGTAGTTGGCGCCACCGAGACGCTGCGTGGTCTCGAGCATCACCTTGACCTGCGCCGCGGCATAGGCGAAGACGGCGGGATCCGGGTTGGTGGCCGCGCCCGCGGCGTAGCGCGGATGGCTGAAGAGGTTCGCGGTTCCCCACAGCAGGTGCTTGCCGGTCCGATCCATGTGCTCCGCGATCCATCCTGCGACCGTGTCCAGGTTCGAGCGCGATTCGGCAAACGTCGCGCCCGCCGGCGACACGTCGACGTCGTGGAAGCAGAAGAACGGCACGCCGAGCTTGGTGAGGAACTCGAACGCGGCGTCGAGCTTCGCGCGCGCCGCGACCATCGGGTCCTGACCCGCAACGAGCCACGGTCGGTCGAAGGTCCCGACACCGAAGACATCCGATCCGGGCCACGCGAACGAGTGCCACAGGCACACGGCAATCCGGAGATGGTCCTCCATCCGCTTGCCGAGGACCATCCGGTCTGGCTGGTAGACCCTGTACGACAGCGGATCCGATGCGTCCGGGCCACCGAACGGGATGATCCCCGTCACGTCCGAAAAGAAGTCCTCGCTCACGCCCGTTCCTCCGCTGTCTCGCTTGGACGCCCGGCACCCCGCCCGCGCCGCCGGCTTCATCGGGATAATTTGTAGGAGCGTATCACAAACCCTCCGCGGCCGGCGACGCGACGGACGGCGTGAGGGACGTGACGGACAACATCCCCGTCGGCGAGTCCGGCCTACCCCCAGGACGTCTCGGTCACCGGGCGAAGCGCGACTTCGAGGATGCGGTGGTTGCGCGACCGGGTGAGGACGAACTCGACGACCTCGGCGACATCGTCCGGCCGCATCATGCCGTCGAGCGCAGCCATGCCCGGCGTGCGACCGCGGCCCATCGCGAAGTCCGTGGAGACGCCACCCGGACAGACGTTGGTGCAGCGGATTCCCTTTTCGCGAAGCTCGTGGTCGAGTGCGCGGGTGAGGCCGACCTGCGCGAACTTGGACGCGCAGTACACGGCTTCGTTGGGCAGCCCTCGTCGGCCGGCCTCGCTGGCGATCGTGACGATCTCGCCGGCGTCGCTCTTGAGCAGGTACGGCAGCGTGGCGCGGACGGCATACAAGGCGCCCTTGACGTTGACGTCGATCATCTCCTCGAGTTGCTCCGCCGGCAGCTCCAGGAACGGGCCGTACGCGCCCACGCCGGCATTGACGATGAGGATGTCGATCCCACCGAACCGCTCTGCCGTGGCGGCCGCGACACGTGCGAGGGCGGCCGCGTCGCGGACATCGCAGGGCATCGCCACCACGCCATCCATGCCGAGATCGTCGCCGCTGCGGGAGGCCAGACCCAGGCGAACGCCGTCGGCGGCCAGCGTGCGGGCGATCGCGGCACCGATGCCGCGGCTCGCTCCCGTGATCAGGGCCACGCGGCCGTTGAGATCGTTCGCCATCGCTCGGTTCCCTTCCGTCGTCGTTCGCTGATCCTGTGATCGCTTCCGTGTGCGACCAGTATCGCCGGTTACGGTTGCGAGGCTCGTGCGTCCCGCACAATCCGCTGGCGAACGTGCGAGTCCGCTGGCGAATCCGGGGTCATCGACCTCGGATGGCCCGATCCTTCAAGATCTGACCCGCCGCCAGCTTGCCGGGCGCGCCCATGACGCAGCCGCCGGGATGCGTGCCGGAGCCGCATTGGTAGTAGCCGTCGATCGGCGTGCGGTACTGCGACCAGCCGGGCGCCGGACGGAAGAAGAACATCTGGGGCGCGAGGAACTCGCCGGCGAAGATGTTGCCCTCGGACAGGCCCACCACCCGTTCGATGTCGAGCGGGGTGACCACCTCGCGATGGAGCACGAGGTTGCCGAAACCCGGGAAGAACGATTCGAGCGTCCGCTGCACGGTGTCGCCGAGGTTCTGGCGCTCCGCGTCCCAGTCACGTTCGCGGAGCTTGTACGGCGTGTACTGGATGAAGCACGACATGACGTGCTTGCCGGGCGGGGCCATGTCCGGGTCGATCGTGGACTGGACGGCCATGTCGATGTACGGGTGTTGGCTGTACCAGCCGTACTTGGCGTCATCGAACGCCCGCTCGAGATACTCCATCGATGGTCCGATGTTCGTGAACCCGCGGAAGGGTTCAACGCCACGATCGGCCAGGGCCGGGAAGACGGGAATACCGTCGAGGGCGAAGTTGACCTTGGACGAGGTGCCCTGGAAGCGGAACCGCCGAATGTGGTCGACGAGGTCCGTGGGGAGATCGCGCGGCTCGACCAACTCGAGGAACGTCCGCCGCGGGTCCAGCGCGCTGACGACGACATCGGCGTGGTACTCCGTGCCGTCGGAGAGTGCCACGCCGGTCGCCCGGCCGCCTTTCGTGATGACCGACGCGACCGGCGACTCGAGCCGGATCTCCGCGCCGAACGCCTGCGCCGCGCGCGCGAGGACCTGGGTGAACCCGCCGTTGCCCTTCTTGTGGAACGCCCACGCGCCGAACACCGAGTCGTGTTCACCGATCGAGTGATAGAGAAGGACAAGCCCGGAGCCCTGCGAGTACGGCCCCACCTTCGTACCGATGATCGATGCCGAGGCGAAGAGACCCTTCACGATGTCCGATTCGAAGTAGTCGTCCAGGAAATCCGCCGCGCTCCCGGTCAGCAGCCGGATCGCGTTCTGGACCACGCGCGGCTGGGCGCGGCGGAAGTGCCGGCCGAGCCCGGCCAGCGCCAACAGCTCGGCCGGATCGTCGCTGAACAGGTCGGGCGGCACCATGTCGAGCAGCGGCTTGATGAGCTGGCAGACCTGCGAGACGTCGTGCTCGTACTGGTCGTAGGCGTCGGCATCGTGCTTCGAATGGCGAGCGATCTCGCGCAGGTTCTCCCCCCGATCCTGGCTCAGCAGCAGGTAGTCACCGTTCTCCATCGGGGCGAAGGTGTTCGCCATCAGCAGCGGCATGAAGCCGTGCCTGGTCAATTCGAGTTCGTGGATGATGTCGGGGCGCAGCAGGCTCAGGGCGTACGAGAAGGTCGTGAACCAGAACCCCGGGTGGAGCTCCTCGGTGATCGCGGCGCCGCCGACGAGGTGACGGCGTTCCAGGATCAGCGTGCGCAGCCCGGACTTTGCCAGGTAGGCGCCGTTCACGAGGCCGTTGTGGCCGCCGCCCACGACGATGGCGTCGTAGCGCTGGTCGTCGCCGGTCGTGCGCCTGCGCGTCGTGCCGCTCGTCGAGGTCGTCGCGGTGGTCCGGGAGGTGCGGCCCTTCGGTGCCTTCGGTGCCGTCGTCTTCTTCGTCATCTCACGCCGTCTTTCGCTCGGGGTTGTAGAGCGGCAGCCGGGCGGTGTGCGCGGCCACGTACTCGTAGCGGTGGTTGACGTCGATCTCGAGACGCACCCGCGTCCCCGGTGCCGCCAGGTTCGGCCGAACGCGGGCCAGGGCGATGTGGCGCTGGAGGATCGGCGAGTAGGCGTAGCTGGTGGCATAGCCGACCTGCTTGAGGTCGTCGTCGTACAGGAAGAACTCCTCGTGGACCGGGGTGTGGTCCTTGGGCGGGATCAACCCGGCGTTCGTGTAGATCCGGTCGTAATCGTGCCAGTCGACGACGACCCCGGTCATCCGCCAGCGCGAGGTCTTCTCGGTCATCTCCCGGACGATCGCTCGGCGGCCGATGAACGCCCGGTCGTCGGCCTCGATCCCGCGGAGCATCCAGCCGAGGCCGAGCTCGGTGGGCGTCGAACGGTCCTCGTCCGTCCAGGCGAACCGGCTCGACCTGAAGTCGACGTCGAGGAGCAGCAGGCCGGCCTCGATGCGGGCCATTTCCAGCGCCTGGAGGCCAAACGGGATGACGCCGTGGCCTTGCGACGCCTCGGCGACGGCATCCCAGACCGCGAGTGCGTCGCCCGAGGCCACCCAGACCTCGAAGCCGAGGTCGCCGGTGAAACCGGTTCGAGAGATCGTCACGGGGATGCCGGAGATCGTCGCCGGGGTCAGCGCGAAGTAGGGCAGGGCGCTCACCTCCGGGGCAAGACCTTCGAGGATCGTGCGAGATCGCGGGCCCTGGAAGGCCAGCGTCGCGTAGTCGTCGCTGACCTCCTCGATCGCGACATCGTGTCGACCGATGAGATCCGCGAAGTAGGCGAAATTGGGCTCGGCGGCGGTCAGCAGGAACTCATCCGCGGCATGGCGCAGGATCACCCCGTCCTCGACCACGAACCCGCGGTCGTCGCACCACGTCGTGTACTGGGCGTGGCCCGGCCGGCAGGCCCGGATGTCGCGGGCGAGGACGCCGCCGAGGAACCGCTCGGCGTCGCGGCCGTGGATCCGGTACTTGTACAGCGGCGACGAGTCGAACATCCCGGCGCTGTTGCGAATCGCGAAGTACTCGAACTTCTCCGCGACCTGGTACTTCTCCGAGGCGAGGTGGCCCGACCAGTGGCTCCACAGCCCGGTCTGGTTGGCCGCACTTGTCCGCGGATGGAACGGAGTCGTCCGGATCACCGATGAACCACCTCGCTGCCATTCCCGGTTCGGAGCGTAGCCGGTTGCGCAGGATCGGGGCCCGGGACGGCCCGTCTGTCGCAACCGTACATCCGCGTCACGGCCTATCCTTGGGTCCGTGAGCCTCTATCGCCTGGACGAGCCCATCGCGCTGGACAAGCCGACGGTGCTTGCCGCGTTCGACGGCTGGATCGACGCCGGGGCCGCCGCGACCACGGCAACCGGTCTCCTCGCAACCGGGGGCACCCTCGTGGCGACGTTCGACGGCGACGTTCTGTTCGACTATCGGGCTCGCCGCCCCACGCTCCAGATCGTCGATGGACGGCTGACGGAACTGACCTGGCCGAGCCTGACCCTGCGCCACGCGCGCGTCGCCGAGCGCGACCTGCTGGTCTTTACCGGAGCCGAGCCCGACTTTCGCTGGCAGGAGCTGGCCGAATCCGTCGTCGAGCTCATCAAGCGGCTCGGTGTCGCAGAGTGGATCAGTGTCGGCGCCATCCCGGCAGCCGTTCCCCACACCCGGGACGTCCCGATCATGGCCACGGCTTCCGAGGCCGGCGTGCTGGCCACCGACGTCCAGCGCGGACCGATGGGCATCATGCGCGTGCCCTCGGCGGCCCTGTCGGTGATCGACATGGCCGTGGCCGCTGCCGGGATTCCGACCGTCGGCTACTACGGGCAGATCCCCCACTACGTCTCAGGGCCGTATCCGGCGGCGTCGCTCGAGTTGCTGCGGGTCATCGGCAGCCACCTCGGCGTCGAGCTGCCGACGGGCCTGCTGACCGCCGAGGCGCGCCAGGTGCGCACGCGGTTGCAGGCCGCGGTGCAGGCGGACGAGACGACGCGCGACTACGTGGAGCGGCTCGAATCGATGGTCGACGAATCCCGGCTGCCGTCGGGTGACGACCTCATCTCCGACATCGAGCGCTTCCTCCGCCAGCGCGGCGGCACCGAGGGTGGACTGCTGAACTAACTGAACTAGCCCCGGCCCGGCGGCCGGGCCCGGAGGCGCTCCATGGCCTGGATCGCCGAGAGGGTGTGGGCGAATTCGCGTCGAAGTTCGTTGACTTCACCAGCTGGGAGGTCCAGCTCGCGGGCGATCTGCTGAAGGACCGACGACTCGTCCGCCGTGATCGTTCCATCGGCAGAACCGACGATGTAGCAGCAGCGGAGGAGCGCGTGACGCTCTTCGAGCGTGGACAGTTCACGGAACTGGCGCGATACGAGATAGTCCTCGGTACCGCCGTGGAGCAGCGACTGGGTTCGGGCAATCTCCGCCACGAGGACCGCCTGTGCCTCCGGAATGGCACCGAATTCCTCGACGACCCGCTCGATCTCGGCCGTCTCGACGTCGCTGATATGCAGGTCCGCCGCCGCGGCACGGGTCAGCAGGTAGGCAAACGCCGCGAGGTAGCGCGCACGGTCGCGCGGAATCGCATCCAGCTCTCGAGCGATCCGCCGGACGGTCTCCGTGTCGGAGGAGCCCGTCCCCGCCGATGCGCCGCCGGAGCGGTCGTCAGCGTCGGGATCAGGCTCGCGCGAGGGAAGTCCAAGCAAGCGACCGAGTGCCATCGATGTCCTCCGGTGCGGCGGGTGCGGCGGGTGCGGCGAGCGCGGCTTGATCCCGCGCGAGCCGCAGTGCTTGTCCTGTCAGGCCATCTTGCCCGGGAGCGGATAGAGGCGCCACCGGCCATACGCAACGAAAGCGGCCAGGACCCCCAGCGTCGCGTTGAACGCGATGTTCGGGTACTCCTCGCGCCCGATGTGGAACACGACCGCCAGGATCATCACGGCGACGAGACCGAGCCCGGCAAGTGGTGTGAGTCGGGTCTGGATACGGGTCAATCCCGGAAGGATCAGGCCGAGGCCGCCCAGGATCTCCGCCGTCCCGATGGCGAAGTGCAGCCCGGAGGGAAGGGCGTACATCCAGGCCATCGGCGCCGGGAGGCCGGGCGGCACAACGAAATGCGTCACGCCGATGCCGATGAAGGAGACGCCGAGTAGGATCTGTACTGCCCAGAGCGCGCTGTTCATCCGATGCCCTCCGTGGTCTGTGCGACCGCCACCATACCAAGGTCGTCAGGAGCGGAACCCGTGGGCGCCGCTCCTGCGCTCGAACACGACCTCGATGAGCGGGCTGTGGGCGAGCATCGGCTCCACCGGATACTTCCAGGTCTGAGCGAACCGGGGCACGATTGATTGGCGCTCGGCCGCGTCCGAGATGACCCGCGCCGTCGCCGCGAGGTCCGCCTGGACCGGGCCTTTGAGGTGGAAGGTCAGGGCCGGGTCCGCCTCGAGGTTGCGGAGCCAGTGCCGCCTCCGGGTCGGGGTTTGGCATCCCCGAGATGTAGATCCGTCCATCGATGTTCTCGAAGTAGATCTCGATCCGGCGCGGCAGACCCGTCTTCCTCCCGGTGGTGGTGATATCGATGGTGTGGCCGCGCGCGAGCGCGCGATGGGTCTCCTCGTCCATGTGACTCTCGGTTGGTGACTAGTTGCGCTCGCAACCAGTCTACACGCGTTCCCAGGTCGGCGCCAGAGGTCCGATCTACGCCTGGAACGTATCGCTCTTCGCCTTCAGTTCGGCCTTATGGGCACGCTTCATCTCCTGGTAGCGGGCCAGTGCCTCGGGCGAGTCGGCATCGGCAAGGGTCGGGTAGTCAGGCACGACGTCCGCCAGACCCGGCAGCTCCAGGCCGAATCGCTTGTAGAGAATCGCAAGGAGCGTACGCACCTTCATCGGTCCGAAACCCGGCAGCCCGCCGATCCGCTGCTCGAGATCGCGGCCGTCGCGGGCTTCAGTCCACAGCGATGCGGGATCGTTGGCGTACTCGTCACGGACGACGGTGCACAGCGCCTGGACCTTGCCGGCCATCGAGCCAGGGAAGCGGTGCAGGGCCGGTCGGCGGCGGAACACCTCATCGAGTTCTGCCGGATCCATCGCCGCAATGCGCGCGGCATCGAGGTGGCCCAGCCGCTGGCTCAGGTCCCAGGGCCCGCTGAACGCCTTCTGCAGCGTCACCTGCTGGTCGAGGGCCAGTCCGATGAGGAGAGCCAGCGGCTCGCGGGCGAGGAGGCGGTCGGCCCCGTCGATACCGGTGTACGGCAGTCGTTCGAGCATCGTTTTCATGGCCCGCATGGTACGCCCATCGCGTGGAGATCAGCGACGGACATGGCTGCCGGTCGCGGGCGACGAGGTTGCGCCCCGGGGGTATGATGGAGGCCAAGCGGAGGTACCCGAGCATGTCGGAAACCAGGCGCCGCACCCCGGTCATTCAGACCGGTCGGAGAGCACGAGGCCATTCGATGGTCTCGGCCCTGCCGAAGACCGCGGACGCCACCCGGGGCTCGAGCAACCTCGCCACCAGGCCCCGAGCGGGCAATATCAGCACCGACACTCGCGCCGGCGTTCTCGGGTGATCCGGGCCAGACGCCGGTCGAGCCGACCCGCGCCCCGGATCACCAGGCACCAACATGAAACGAGGACCCGCGCCCGGTGACGAGCGCGGGTCTGACTATTCGTCGCGGATCTGATCGACCGCGCCGGCCGAGGCGAGGCCCGTGACCCGGCAGCGCAATCCCTCGCGCGTCTATTGACGCTGAATACCGCGAACGATCCCACCAACCGCACGCACGAGATCGCCGGGCGCCACCTCGACCTGGAGGCCGCGCCGACCCGCCGATACGAGGATCGTCTGGTGGCCGATCCCTGTCGTGTCGAGCACGGTCGGCAGGGGGCGGCGCTGCCCGAGGGGGCTGATTCCACCGATGACGTACCCCGTGGCACGCTCGGCTGCGGCGGGTTCGCTCAGCGTCGCGCGGCGCCCGCCGACCGCCTGGGCGAGCCGCTTGAGATCCAGGTCGCACGTGACCGGCAGGATGGCAACGACCAGCCTCGTGCCGTCGACGACGGCGACGAGTGTCTTGAAGACGCGTGCGGGCTCCACCTCCAGTGCCGCCGCGGCCTCCAGCCCGTAGTTCGGGCGCTCGTCGCGACCACGGCCGTGGCGCTCGGGCGGTGCGTATTCGTGCAGCACATGAGCGATCCCTGCGCGACGCAACTCGTCGACGGCCGGGGTTCCCTTCGCGCTCACGCTGCGGATGGTAGTCGAGCAGAATGGCCCGGCGCGTCGCGCCTGGCCGAAGCGAACGCAACACCGGTCGACAGCATCGGCTATGCTCGCGACGGCGCCGCCGCCCAGCAACCGCCGCCAATACCGCCGCGACGGCCGGACGCGCCCCCGATGTCCATGCCGGACACGTCCAGGAGTCACGTTTGACCTTCGATACCCTCGGCCTGAGTGCCGACCTCCTCCGCACCGTGGCCGAGGAGGGC
>ERZ1292630.203-Hain-H41-02um-R3-203-length-64389-cov-7_pt1 | contig 64389 bp, 22 predicted proteins | sample MGYA00564408_ERZ1292630 | MGnify/ENA primary metagenome ERZ1292630 (study PRJEB36523, sample SAMEA6512641) | groundwater metagenome | collected 2019-01-08 | study: AquaDiva: Metagenomics assemblies of 32 groundwater samples
CAACACACACACACCGTCGAACCACGAGAACCCTGAAAATTGTCACCCCAGAAAGTCGTCGCGCGAAAGCACGGGAAAAGAGATTTCATTTTTCGCGTGCGTTCGTGCTGACGCAACTGTTGCTTCCGACAGCCCCTACAGGTTTGTGGTGGTGCTCCGCGCTCTCGCGGCGGACGTAGGCGCCGTGATGAGGACTGAAACCGAGGAGCAAGATGCGCATCAACACACCGCCGCTAATTCAACGTCGTGAATTTCGCTGGTCGTCAATGCTACATCGCACTTTCCGGCCAAAACGAAATGCCATAGCACACAGTACCCGGGGAGCGCCTCCGTCAGCCACTCGTCAACGTGAGGAATCGCGCTCGAGCGGGCCATCTTGTGACCCTTCCGCTCCGCCGACCCCTGCGAAGGCTTCAAGCTGAGACGGACCCGTGGTACCAATGACAAGCTTCCGAATCGCATGGTGACTAGTGTCGCAGACGATAAGCTAGTTCGGCGTGGCACCCAGCACGGCCGCCGTCGGGGACGTCATGCCACCCAGTGCCGCCGAGGAAGGGGCCAACAACGTCATGCGGTCGGAAGTCGTCGGCGCGGGCGTTGGGGGCGGCGGTGGCCCCCCGGTCGCTGCCGGCGGCTTCGTGGTCGTCTGCGAGGCGACGAATCGCGACGGCCATGTCGCGATCATCATAATCAGCATGACGACTGACCTCCGCGTTGACATACCAACGGGAAAGGAAACGACACGGGCCTGGATATGCGGCGAAGCCGCAACAACAACCGGAGGTCAATTTTTGTCGCAACGCGACGTGGGTAACTCCGAAAGAAATGGCACGACCAGAATGCGTGTGAATCACAACATGAAGCCACTGGCGGAAGCAGCTGGCGCACGAATATCTCGCGCGCGTTGATCGACGGGCACGCGCAGCTCTCCAAATGCGATTCCGTCTTCGTCACTGTCGTCAATGTTGCCTCGGTTGACATCCCGCGCAGCAGGATGGATGCCGGTCGGCGCGTCGGTCGACCGGGAATAAAAGGTCGTATCTAACAAGGGATTCAGTGGTGGAGCGGGAAGTGGAGGCATGGTAACGGGTTGCCAAGTCGGCGCCGTGGAGGAGGGACCGCGATCCCAGCTCAACGGTGGCGGTGGCATGCCATCCCGGACGACGGCCCGCGCTAGTGGAGGAGGCGGCCGGGGCGGCGAAGATGCGATTCCTCGCGGCACGGATCGGCTAGGCGACGACGGTGAGGGTTCTAGTTGTGGAACGAAAAACGCACCCTCTCGCGTCGGAAGTACCGGTGGTCGATCTGCGCCTGGCGCGTTGGAAGGCGTCGCCAGACCCGAAATGGAAGAGCCCTTCGCCACGTCGGTGCCGCCTTGACGGCCAACGACATCCATTCTCCGCATCAGCCCATCAAAGTAGTTTTCTGCGTCCGATTCGGTGTCTTCGTCATTGGTGGCGTAGCCTGGCCTGTGGGCCTTGGCGTAAGGGGACGTCACCGAGTACGCACTGGGTACTGTTGGACGAGAGTCTGAGGCGACAAGCTTCGGAGGAGTGGTGACGCCGGAGCCGGGAAGCGGCACCACCGGAGCGTCTCCATCGGTGCCGGCAAGAATCCGTTGAAGCTTCAGTCGGGCGTGGAAAATGAGCTGAACGATCGCGAAACACAGCGGGGCCCAGAGCGCAGCCGCGAATAGAAACCCAATCCCGATGGTTGAGGCCGCTGCGATACGTATCGCGGTGCCCTCGTAACGGCGGTGGAGGATCGGCGCGCTCACGGCCGTGCATACGCCAATCCACAGCCAGAAAACGACAAAGAGCACGGACCGCCAAGTGAGGCATGACGGCCGAGAGCTGCTGGAGTAGGCACTACCCCTGGGCCCTACTTGCGTGCCATGCGGACGTGCCGCGGTGGTCACGGAGCCGACCGGCACTCGAGAAGGGGGACCACTTGACGTGGCTGAAGCGGCGGTTTGGTCGTGGCTCGTTTCGGGCGCAATGCCGACTCGCAACATGTGCACTCTCAGTGCGGGGTCATACAGAGCGCAGAGACCGAGGAACAGCAATCCCGCCACTTGAGCCAAGAGCCCGACCCACACCGACGTTGCCACGACGCTTCGCCAGGAAACCGACGTGGGGTCCGCCTCGAAGTCAAGCACCGCCGCTGCGGCTATCGTCGCCGTTGGTAAGGCGGCCCCGCCGGCACTTATGGCGAGCAGCGTGTTGCCGGCCCCTTGGCTGGAAACCAAGTCCGCCGACCCATCCGGCGGGGCTGGCGCAACCGCCACCGACGCCGCCATGATCACGGTGAAGGCCGTGATCCAAAGCTGAGCGGCTCGTAGGTCACGGGAAAACCGGACAAACGGCAACGTGGGAGTGAAAGGCGCAACGCAGAAATGGGACGCCGCGAAGCGCGCAGGCAGGGCAAGAGTGGCGTCGCGCGCTTTCACGGCTTCGCAATGGCTCGGTCCGAGCGCGATGGCATAGCTGAGAGGCGGCTGGTCCGACAACCACGCCAACAGCATGGTGACAAGCATCAGCGCCGCCGCCGCGGGAAGCACGTAGAGTGCGAAGGACAAGGCCAGCGGCACGCTCCGCCAGCTGCTGATGCCGACGAAGGACCACATCAAGTCGGCGCGGCTTAGCGGTCCTACCGAGTAGCCAATCACTCCATCTCCATCGGCTGTCGGTGACGACGACGGCGGGCTGGGGGCCGCCGTGGTCGTCGTCGCACCATCGGCACCTGTCGGAGGTCCCGCGATCATTGGGCTCCACTCCGCGCCGAACCACGCATCGGCCGGGAGGGTCAAGCTACCGTCGCGCGGTGCACTGCCGGCCGCGGGCGGGGTCCACAGCACCGCGGTGGGGTGCTCCTTGACGGCGGACGCCGCCGCGAAGTCGAACGTGACGTCGCGCAAGGGGTTCCATCTCGATGCCGCCCACAACGGATTGGCGACGAGCTCGCCGCGGAAAACGGCGGACCTCGCGCCTTCGTCCGAGACGTTGCCGCCGTCGATGAGATTCCGCAGCGGGATGGCCACGACGGCTGTGACGCCGGGAGGATGACGCGGAGAGATCCTTGGGTCACCCGTGGCCGCCAAAAGTCGATCCGAGTCAATGCCGAAGGTGATGACGCATGTCGGATCCGTGAGGGGCGCGTTGCTGCGCAGGATGTTCGTCCTCGTTCGGACCATCCGAGCGCTACGCGGCAGGTAGAGCGATTGGTCCACAAACACCCGGCTGACGAGCGCCGCCGCGGCGGTTGAGGAGGGAAAGTGTGGCGCGTAACTGACGGCGGCAAACACTCCTGACATGGGAGAGCCCATGACTCCGACGGTCGTCGTGATCGCGGGAACCGATGTCGATAGGAGCGGTGTGGAGCCTTCTGAACGGGCATCTGCCCGGTCGCACAAGCACTGAGCGGCGACCGACACCGCCCGCAGTACTTGACGCAGTTCTCGATTCTGAGACCGTCTCGACTGGGAAAGCGCGGAGTTGGGAGACGCGGCTTGCTTCATGTCGACGGACGTCCAATATACAGGCTGAAGGCCTGAGTTGGCGTCGGGAGTCGTGATGGACAGCGCCGCAGCGATTAGTCGGTCGATTGCCTGAGCCACGCTGCCGGTCAACGTCGATGCAAACTGCACGGGCACTGGACGGATGCCGGACGTTGGAGAGCTGCTGGACGAAAAGCCAACGACGTCAGCGACGGTCCCGATCGTCGCGGCCCTGAGGAGCAGAATGAGCACGTCGGAGGCATTGCCAAGGACTGTCGTGTCCTTCAGCGGAGGCCAGCGTGACACGCGGGGTGCCAATGATGGATCGGTCGTAAGTTGATCGCTTGTGCGGAACCCACGGACGTCGGCAGTCGCTGGCCGCAGCGCGGCTGCTTCGTCGCCTACGACAGGAAAGACGTTGGCGATGACGGTTGCCAGCAGGGACAACTCTGCCTCAAACAAGCGACGTCCCTTCAGAGCCGTTTGAACGGCCACATCTTCGACCAACCTCAGCACGGATCGACGGCGCGATGCAACCTGCGCGTCACCGGCGGGCATGACCGTCACGGCACGCATTACAGACGTGGAGTACAGGAGAGAAAAAAGGCTCCCGGTGAGGTCCAACGTGGGCTGGATGCTACCATCGTCGATGCTGGCGAGGGCCGCAGCGGTGGCCGTCGGCGTCGCCGTGAGGGGCAAAATTCGCAGTTCGAGGACAGGTGCCGCGATGAGAAGTCCCCTCCAGTCAATAACTTCCGCAAAAATGAGTGTTTTTCCGTCGTTGATCTGCGCGCTGGATGCGGGCCAAAGAGCCGCCGAATCAAAACCGGTGTTTGGAAAGGCGAAGGTTGCATCTGGCGGTTTAAGCGCGTTCCCTCGTCGGAAATCTGTCAACACATCAGCCGAAAGGCAGCTGGGGAAATCCGTGTCGTCGGTCGAAGGGCATTCGGCCGGACCAACGTACAGATGCAACGAGGTCGACAGACCCGCCGCGGACAGCTCCGGGTGCCCGCCAACCAGTGAAATACGAAGACGTGTGCCCAGCGGAAACGCGGCGACGTCGGTTGGGGCCTCGGTCGAAATCGCTTCACCCGCGCCATCGTCGACAGCGCTGGGGACCAGGGCAAAGCGCTGCAAGACGAACAGTGTGACGGTACGCGGATCGGCAACGTCGGTCCCTCCACCCTCTACGCCGCCAGTGTCCTTGGCCACAATCGTAATGACCGCCTTGAACGCGGCAGCCGTCGGCCGTGTCTCAAACGTCAGCCGATACGGCGGCGCGGCCTCGATGGAAGGAGCGCGGATGAAGTTCATGGGGGCCGTCGTTCCGGCCGCCACGGCCACCGTGACGATAAAGTATACGCGTTGCTGTTCACCAAACGCGCCCGCCGTCACATTGGTCACGGCACCCTCGATGGACACCGCCTCCCCGGCGATCGACAGAATCGTATTCGGGCGTCCTCGAACGCCTGCGGCGATGCGGCTTCCCAGCGCAAAGGCAGGCGCGTAGTTCCACGCTCGTAATTCCACCTGAATTCGCTTGGGCACGGCAATTTGGCCTGGCGGGAGCGCCGCGTAGTACACCGCATCCAAGTCATCGGAAACGGTGATAAGGACAGCCGTCGTTGCGTTGTAGGACGTGGGCATCGTCGATGTCTTGGCTGTGACGACGATTGTTCCCGTGGTCGCGGTCGGAAGCTTCGTGGTGACCGGTTGCACCGCCACGGATTGCACGAAGGTGTTGGACGCTGCACCGATTGGTGGATCCCCTGGCTGCTCCGCCAAGACGCGAAAGCTGAGGGTCAAGTTGCCGTCCGAGGATGCTGACCGAGGCGGGCACTCGTAGCGCAGGCCTGCAGGCCACCCGGATCGCGGATTCCACAGGCGAATTCCTGGCGCTACGGGGCCGACTAGCAGCGGCTCGCGTGCGAATGTCGTGAAGCTCGTGATCACGCTTGCCGGGTACGCCACAGTAGGCACCACAAGGGTGGCATCCGTGCGCACGATCAGGCGCAGTGTCAGCGGCCGTGCTTCATTGGATCCACCTTCGGTCGTGCCCCCGTTATCCACCGCTCGCAGGGTAATGTCAACATGGCCGTAGCCGAGCTCCGGAGCGGCAGTCGTCGTCGTCGTCGTCGTCGTCGTCGGAGTCGACGGACCGGTCGTCGTGATGTTGTTACTGGAGGTCGGCATGGTCGTGATGATGGTACTAGACGAGGGAGCGACCGTGTTCGCGACTTGCGATGTGGCTTTCGACGGAAGTGTGACCGCGACGGTTCCGTTGTTCCACACGACGGCTTTCGTCACGATGGCGTCGACCCCTTGAGGAACGGTGACGGAGACAGTGATGGCTTGCCCGACGTCGACGATTCCGGGGCCGGGCGACAAGTTCGCAAATACACTGTGTATCCAATATGTGACGGGTGCGTTCGAGCGACTAAACAAGCACGCCGTGGTCGTCACCGGCTGCCACGAAGGTGGCTGATTACTTCGAGGCAGCGCCACCTCAGTGGAATACACGATGCGGCCGCTGAGCGCACTCCGGTAGCAAACGTACGCGGCGAAGGCCGAGCTGGACACGGCGAGTTCAATCACATTACCTTGCGCGAAGACAGCTGTCAATCTTGCGCTTGACGGCTGCAACACATCTGGCTGGGAGGCGGCCGCGGAACCTTCTACGGGAAGCTGCCCGTTCCACTCCTTGACGACTGCAACAAGGCCGCCCAGCAGGTCGTCGCCAGACGCACGGTTCGGCTCGCCCGCGTCGCAAGGACTCCGAGATATCCAGAACCGGTCCTGTGTCGTCAGACCCTTTCCCCGGAAATAGTAGGTGGTATTTGTGCCGGTTACGGCCGATATGCGGGCGGTTGCGTCGCTCACTCGTGGATCGAGGGGTATCACCGTCACGGTGCGCAAGCGAATGCGATCGGCAATTGGCAGCCGCGCGAACGGGAGCGACGACGGCGGCGGCGTGGCGAAAGTGGCTGGCGCGGCCGTCGTCGTGTCGTCAAAGTTAGTAGGGTCGAAGGGGGGCGCCGCGGTCGTCGGCTGCTGAGCAAGCCACTGAACGTGCCTCTGATTCATTGCGGCACTCGGCGTGAACACACGTTGGAAGTAACACAGGGTAAAGGAACCCGCCGTGTTGATGGCCGCGCGCAGCGTGAGGTTCGTGATGTCGCGCCGCTCGTAGACAGGGAACGAACTTGACGTGCCAACGGTTGATGGGGTTTCAGAGAGTTGCCGTGTGAGGTCGACGCCGGCCCCGGCAAACGCGGTGAGATACCGAATGACTGGCATGTGACTGGCGGCCGATCCTGGATCGGAATTACCCGCGACGTAATTGGCCATTGCTTGAGGATCGCACTGCGCGTCGGCGGGCGCAAAGTAGATGTCGTGGTGTTGTCCAAGATTCAGCCCCTGTCCGAAGAGGGTCACGTCAAAGGAGTCGTATTGTTCGACGATGATCGGATTGTCGTCGCGGCCGACGGCAACTGGAGTGGCGAGGATGACCACATACACCAAGGGGAATCCGTCTGGCAGCATGTCAAGCGAAATCAAGCAGAGTTGCAGCAATCCCGACCGTGAGACAAGGTATGGCTTCACGATGGTTGACGGACCCATGACGGTAATGCCGTCGAAAGTGGGGTGCACCCCAGTCACGTTGGCGCGCCAGGCGAGGGTGGGCAAAGTGTGTGTCTCTCCGGAAGAGATCGCACCCACATCCGTCGACTGCATATTGCCTTCAACACGGAATAGATTCTGCCAGAACGCTCCCCGTTCGGCCATGCCGGTCTGCTCGCTCTCCACCCGATTGTCTCCGAAGCACGTTTCGTTTACATACCCCCAGGGGAACCGACCCTCGTTCAAACCGGCGCCGCGAATGTCAATGGCCTCGAAGCGACCGTGGCTTTGAGGCGGCGCGAATGGGGTCATGTTCAACGGCGGGAACGGATACAGCAATGGCGGAAGCAGGGTCCGTCGAACCGGAGGCACCACGCCGCTTCCTGCCGTGGCGTCTCCATCGGCGACGACGTCGGCAGTGGTCAACTTGAGCGGGGCCAAGTCAATGCTTGGCACGCCGTTGATCCGCACGTTCGTGATGTTGGGAGCAACCGTTACTGTGGGATCCTCTCCGGCGCTGCCGGGCTCACTGAAAGACGTTCCCGTAGGCACGAGAAGAAATGTTCCGTTGTAGGCAAGCGGTCTGGCAACCCCTGCAGCGACCGCCGTGGACGGCGGGTCGGTTAGTCGGTGGTCGCTTGGCCCCCAGCAAACCGTCCAAGTTGCGGCCGCAGGAAGGACCCAGTTCGTTACCAGAGTGTCGTTCGCCGGGATGGAAACCGATGCAGGTCGGGCGACGACGACGGGATCGCTCGCCGTAGTTTGCGACAACAGGGTCCACGTTGCCCCCGAGCCGGCGCCAGCCAGCAGCGACGAAGGCAGGCCGGATCGGGATACAACGTCGCAGAGGTTCTCGGCGGCAAAGGAAGGATTCGCACTCGCGTCAAACGATGACGACAGGTTGGCGACCGCAATGACCCGTAGCGCTGGGGGAGGCTGTCCTCGATCGCCCCGCAGCATCCCAGTGGCGCGGAAGGAGACGGTCAACATTTTGGTCACTGACGCCGCGGAAGCAGCAGCAACGTGGTAGTACAGGAGGTCCCGGTTCTGAGAGATCATTTGCACGACGCCCGTTTGCACCACTGCTTCGATGGACCGATCAGCGCCAGACGGCGTCATAGACGCAACTTGCGTCGCCACCTCCGCACGGTACAAAACAAAATCCGGTGCGAATCCGACGCAAAGCCGGAGTGTCGCTGCGTCATGCACTTGCTGTGAAATCCCTACGCTGGTGAAGTTGAACAGGCTGCCAATGTCCAGTCCGTCGTTGCTACTGAACGCCGAAGTGAAGCTGCTGTAATCCGTCGAGATGACGCGCACGACTCCAGGAGGCAAAGGACCTCCCGGCGTCGCTGCCGCAATTCGCTTCGACATCGCCTCCGGGCAGACGGTTCGGTTAAACCAAAACACATCTGGAAGCGCGCTGACAGGTGGCGCCGTCGACGCATTGCCAGCCGTGGTCTTGTTACCGGTGCCGGTGATGTTTGGGTCGGTGGCGTTAAGGCTGCCGTTGACGGGGACGGGTGACGCCGATGGAACTGAAGTTACGACGGCCACTGGGGGCGTCGCTCGCTGCGTGACGGCACTGGTCGGAACGCGATACCACGGCTGCAATTCTCGGCGAAACAGTACATCGGGGAAGAAGCTGTCGTCAAAGACGACGATGACTGTGCCTCCGGCTAGGAGGGCTGGTCGCGCGGCAACGGCGTCGAGTTGCCGGGCCGCTGACGAATTGAAGAACAAGGCTGCGGCGGCTTGTTGCGGCAGCACGCCGGCTCGAGAATCAAATCCGGATCCCCACAAGCGCAAGTTGGCTGGCATGGGTCGACCCATGGTTCGAATGTCGGCTGGTAGAGCATCCAAGTAGCTCACCGACGGCCCGGCGAGGTGCGGATAAGATGGGAAGAGCAGACGCGGCGCGAGCCCGTCGATCCTGGGCATGACGACCAGCACGCCAACAGCGATCCAGGCACTCGCGCCGCGGCCGTACTTGGGCAAATAGCACACGACGTGATGGCCGCTTTGGTTCATCATAAAGTTACTGACTACGACGGATCGGCCGCCGTCCGCAATCGCTGGCATCAACGATCCGCCGCCGCGGGCGTCGCCAAGGAGACTGCCGGCCTCCGCCTGCGCCGTCGTCTTCGTGGCGTTCGCGGGAGCACGGCACAGCGCCGCCGCCCAGGACGCCGACACCGACGCGTTGAAGTACAGAGTAGAATACAACACCCGGCGAATCCAGTTTTGCCGCTGTTCGAAAACGCGCCGCCCTGACGGAGACAGCGGTCCGCTGATGGTAGACGCCACGCCACGGGCAGCCAGTGCGGCAGCGACAACCGTGGCGGGAATGTCACTCTCTTGCACAGACACGCAGCGCATTTTGTCGCCGAATGCGAGACCTGACCCCTGAGCGACGAATGAAACGGGCGTCCCACTCCACGCGGAGAGCACCGCGGCGGTCGCGTTGTCGGCAGGCACAAGTGCCGATGATGGCACACTGGATGTACCCCAAGGAAGAATGGTAGCGAAGCTGCGCAGCACGGCCGTCGGGACGGGTTGCGGAAAGCGGTTTCCCCCTTCGCGATGACGAGCCGAGTAGCATAGCGAAAACGACCCTGCTTCGGCCAGCGCGACACTGATGTTGGCCGCGGTGAGCTCGTCGTACTGCATGCCTCCGGATACGCGGCGGCGGGAGAGAATCCGTAGTGGAGTCGATGGCATGCAGGCAGACCCCGCGGCCGAAACAAACGTCGAGGTGCCTCGATCGCACGATGCACCAAGGGGAACCGCATAAAGGCAGTCTTCGTGAAGCGGCCGCACGCGGTAACCCTCAATGAGGATGAAAAACGTCTCATTCGGTGAGACGAAAGGGCGGCTGATGACTGCCTTGACAATGCGCGAGGGGGGGTCCACGATTCGCAGTTCCAAAGGTCGCGATCCCGCAACGGCGAGCTTATCGAAGGAGTCAGCACCCATAGACTTAACCGACGCTGGAGTCGTCACGTCGCACGTCGTCGGGGCGCTTCGCACGACCACCGTCTCGTTCCCCCAGGCATCGTACTGGGGCAGAGGGGGCAGTCGCACGATAATGGCGCTGCCTATTTCGACGGTGTCGTTGATTCGCAGCGAGCGACGTATGATACCGTTGGCTTGGAGGGCCGATCGCCTGAGCGACAAAGGCACCACCGTGGATCTCACAACGGCGCTCCCCCCACCAGTAGAGGCGGCCATCGTGGAACTTCGCGATGCGAACAGTTGCCGCAGCCACAGCAGCGTTGGCGGCGTTGCGACGGACAGCCACGCGGAGCCGTTGCTAGCAGTGACGGCATCGGACTGTGACTCGCGGCGTTTGAGTGCCAAGGTCATGTCGTTCACTGAATCTGACAAGAACGACCACTCCAGAGGCTCGTGGAAGATCAGCCGGGTTGCGTTATCGGGGTCGTCCCACACGCTAGTCATGGTCTCGTTCGAGCGAGCGACGGCCGTGGTCGTGTTGTAAACCAGGCACGGTAGGCAAGATGCCGAATCTAGCGGTGTTCGCGAGGGACCGGTCGTTACTTTCGATCGGTTGCCACCCACAAGGGAAGTGGGAAAGGAAGGACCGCCGGCCTTTGGACGAAGTAAAGCTACCAAGGTGGCACTGTTGCAAAGCTCCTGCACCCACTCGGCACTGCTGCTGTTGCTGGGAAGCGGCGTCAACATCAAGCTGACGACCAGCTCTCGGCAGACGTTGATGGTGTAGGTCGCGTCGAAACCGCCCAACGAGACAGCAATCGCGAACGTGAGGCCCACGCGCCGCAAATCTTCCCCATCCACCTGCAAGACGCGGTGCAGTCGCCCAATGGACGGTGGTCGGGGCAGCGAGGTCGAGGGCGTCATCACCAACGCGTCGCCGAGTGAGTGATATCCCTCGCGGTCCAACGCTTGGGTCGCACGGCGGTATCTCATCAGGACCGATGGCGCGGCGTCGCTGATCGTTGGCATCAAAGCCAAGCCCACAACTTTCACTCGAGATGATCGCACGACTAGTGGTGGAAGTCCGACGGGTTCGACGAAGGTCGTCGCTCCCTCGGCGGCGCCACTCCTGCGCTGCTCCGCCTCACTCAACGGCGAGGTCGCGTTGGAAGGCAATGTCCACGCGAATTCGTGCTCAAAGCAGCACTGGCGATAGGAATCAATCGTAGGAGCAGGCATCGACAGCATCGTGGCCGGCCACACGTTCCCACCGCGTCGAGTACGGTCACCCACAATTGTCGCGATGTCATCCGGCAGACGTGCGGGCAGGTTTTGCCAAGCCAGCGGCGCGCCCTTCGATGTCAGCGGCAAGCGAGAGAAGGCGTCTCGGAGCAGCCGAAGTGAAACGGATGCCGCAGCGCGGCTGCCGATCGATAAGGGTGGGGAGATGAGAAGTGACGCAGGGGAGCGTGCAGATGTGCGGACTAGAACCGAGCGACACGATGTTCCTCGGCGATACCAAGATGTTCGCGCAGCGACAGAGGCGTTTTGGCCCCCTGGACCCAGCACATACTCCCGCGAAATGGGCACCGAGAACTCTGTCACGTTCGAGACGAACTGCAGGCGCAGTCGATGATCTGCCCCACGAAAAACCTGGGATAAGAACAAAAACTGAAGCGACCATCCGAGGGTCAGCCGGCGCGCCGCAAGTCGGCCTTCCATCACAGTCGAGTTTGGTGTCGGTGCAAACCAAGTGTCAGAGATTACCAGACGAGGTTCGTTGTACAGCCGCACCCGTGACGACGTCGTGCCCGTTACGTTGACCCATCGGGCCACCGGATTGGCAAGAACAATGCGAAATGACGGTGAGTTGCGCGGCGGAAAGCCGTTGAGCGTTGCTTCGTTCGAAAATCTGAGCGATAGGACTTCCGATATACACGGGAAGCGAGGCGCGTTCTGTAGAGAATTGTTCGCCTCAGTGCCACGCGCGGGGTAAACGAGCGGTGTTGAAGGTCGAAACTGAGGATGACCCCTCATGCGCAACTGCAGCACTCGGCTCGACTGACGAGCGAGGAACGAAAGGGCGAGGTTGGAACTCCCAACGGTGGACGCGTTGCTAAGGACCAACACGCCATCTTCACGAGCCATCGCCAAGGGCGAGGCGTCTCTCGACGACCGGAAAATCTGTCGGCGCCAACGCCAAATGGACGAAGCGGTGCTTTCTCCATCAAGCACCGCTGTGCGAGTCGCGTTGGCGACCACCACGGCGATCGGGCTGCGGCGCGCATCAATGACTGGTCGATCGACGCTCGCCAGCCAGTTGTCGTTGTTCAAGGTGACGTTGATCACAGTCACTTGCGTCGTGGGAAGCGTCAAGCGCGCCGAGGGAACAATTTGGATGAGTTCGTCGGTGATCATGCCGTCGTCTGCTAGGATAAGCAGCCGCGTGGCCTCCTTCGATCGAGAGCAATTCGCATCCGGCAGTCTCGAATTCCACAGTGCTGACAGGTCGACAACGCCCCCGCACGCATCGAAACGAAGGTGCACGTGCCGAGTGAGCGTGAAATTTGCAATGGGTCCAAGTTGCATGGTTAGCACCGCCGGGCTGGTCCATTGCACGCTCCGAAGAAACGCGTCGGCTGAGAACCACGCGCCCACGGGCACGGACATGACTCCTCCGCGCGGGACCGCCAGATTCGCCATGGCCGAGTCGAGGGGCAACGCGATAGGTGACGAGGTGCCAGCAGCCCACTCAAACGTGAATGCCGTCTCTAGTAGGACCGTGACGGCCGGGGCTCCACCTAGAAAGAGCGTGCGGTTCCAAGTGTCTCCCGCGGCCAGCGAAACTTCGATGATTGTGCTGTTCGTGGTGCGAAGGACCGCAGCGGACAGCGTACCTTGCCGCTGCTGGAGGGCCGGTCCCTGGTAGCTGGCGTTGGCAACGGCAACACGTAGGGACGGTGGTGACGCCACAATGGAGAACCTTGCCCATGCCGTTGCGGCAGGGGATAGATCCGATCGACAGGCCGACTTGGGAATGCGGCAGACAATCGACTCCTGTCGCACCCAAGGGGCAAGGTCAAATGAGGACAGGCCTGACCTCAGCCAAAGTGACACTGAGCGGCCGTCATCCTGCACCGACATGCCCACCAGCAACGTTAGCCAAGTGGTGTTCCAAACCGACGCTGTTCGCGCGCGCTGGGATGCCGGGGCCGAGGCGTCCAGGATGAGTTGCTCGGCGACGCACAAACTCGCAAGGGCTGCCGTCGGCGCGAACGAGACTTGGTTGCCAGGAAACGACAGTACACCGTCGTCGTCCGGTACACTGCCGCCCCCGCCGGCCAGAGGCGCGAACACGAAGCCGTCGGCCGGCTGCGGGCGATCAAACCGAACGAGCCTTCCTTGGGGCGCAGCGGCTAAGCCCAGCGGTGTGCTGGCCGTCGAACCAATCGTCACCGTTGCGGCCACTAGTCCCGAGAGCCGTATGGTTTCACCCGTCATGGTGAGCGTGATGCGGTGCGACGCGAGGGTCGCGGCCGACGTTTCGTTGATGTCAAGACGGAATTGCGGAGCACCCGCAGCGGCCGCGATGGGCGCGGAAGCCACTCTAGACGATAGGTTCGTGGAAAATTCGCTTTCCGAGATGATGGGATCGCGACGTCTCCAAAGCGGCACCCACCACGTACCCAAGTCCGGTGAGGTCGCATTGACGAGAGCAACCGAAGTAACCGTGTCCACAGACAATAGGATGTTAGTTAGAGGCGCGGGCGCAACCTGCAATCGGAGCACGGGTGACGCAGGGAATTGTCGAGATGAGAACAAGGTCGCAGTTGGGAACAGAATAAAGGCCTCGACGTCGTCCACACTTGCCACGTCGCACGGTGTGTTCGCCGCTGGAGACGAAACGTCGACGACGACGTCAGGTGGAGCGCCGGTAGCGTTGGTCGTGGCGAGGGACACCACGTGGGCGCGGACGCCCGTCGTCACCGCTGCACCGGCGGATAGCAAGGTGAGAGAAAGCCGAGTGGAATTGACCGGATCCAGTGAGGCAATCACAGTGCGGTTGACCACGCAGGCACTGGCTGTGAGGCGACGTGCGGCGATGTCTGGAAGCATCGTGGCAAACGCGGCCTCCCCAAGTGGGGTGCGCAACGCCTTCGCGCTCGGCACGACGATTACAGCGGCCAGCAAGCCAGGCGGGTCAGCCGTCAGCGAAGTCGCGTTGAACTGCTCAACACGTCGAGGGAAGAGTGAATTGGGGTCCCAGGGGGCCGACAACTCCACCATGAACGTGATGTTGACGCCTTGTTGCCGTAGCACCGATTCCGAGACATACGCTACGCTGTTCCGAGCCGCTTCCCCTGGTGGCACGGGAACGGGCGGTACGACCGCGGAAGTAGTCTCCAGTGAGCCGCTCGCGTTGACGTAAGAGGCAAGACCTGCCGGGCTAGTAAACGATATTCTCGGCGGTGCGTCCACTGAAATCGTGAGATTTGCACCGCAAAAGGTGCGACTGAACTGCACTTGATCCGGGGCGGTCACAGTCCATGCCAGCAGCTTCGGTTGCAAGCTGGAGCGCGTGAGTCCAGCGGGCGCCACAAAACCCAGCGTCGCGTTGTTGCGCGGTAGGGGGCGACCCGTCGTCCATCCAATCTCAGGATACGGCGCCGACTGCAGCAGGATGGCGACGAGTACGTCGCGCGCCAAAGAAGTGTTCATGCGAATGGTCGAGTCAAAGGTCCGCTGGGACGGCGTTGGGAACGGGGCCGTCGCGAACGAAGGCGTGGCTTCGAGGCCTAACGTCAATGACAACTCTGTGACGACGAAGGACCGCAGGGGAAAGAGAGCCCAAGACGGAGTGACCGATGCGTCGATCGCGGACACGAACATCCCAGCGCGTGCCCTTTGCCACAAAGTCAACGAATCTGTCCGACCGATGTCCCACACTTCTCCGGGTGCCAGCTCTAACGTCACGTTTGCCACAGTCACTCTCTGTTGCGCATTCACGTCCCCCCGGACGACGTATTCCGGGATGTACGAAAGGCCCATGGGCAGCACCGTCGTTCCTGCCACGCCAATGTGCGACCACCAGCGCGGCGGGTCTTGCGTCAAGCTATCGAGGACCCCTTCGCGTGGTCGGGCGTTGCCGAAGTTGTCGAGCCATGGCCCCGCATGGCCGCCCGTCACGAAGCAGCGACCCCGACTGGGCACGGCGTCGATGTGCTGTGTCGAGCAACCGCGCAGAGCCAAACGTGACTTGGTGCCACGTCCCCGGTGGCTGAGACAAACCGATTCGACATCCATCTGATCCAGTAACGCGCTCCGGAACACGGACAGATGCAAGGTGCGATAAGCGATCAGGGCGCGTTGGCTGGAGGGTGACGAGGCCACTAGACACAGCGGCGGCGTCCTTGGGGCAGCTAGGGTCTTCCCTCTTTGCCAGCGCCGAATCGCTGCTTCGGGTGAAATGCAAGCGCTGAACGGCGCGACCACCGTGACAGGGGTGGAGGGGGGCGTCGTGGTGATGCGCGACGCACTCATGAGGTGCATTGCAAACCCCAAAGCCGCGGCCGATACTGGCGTTGATCTTGGGGATGCTATCCACGCCAGCGCCGTGACGTTGTCCAGTTGCTCCACGGTCGAAAGCGATGAAGCCCCAACAGTCGGCGTGGTTTGGTCCTGTAACGTCACGATGAGGGAGAGCGACGTGTTGACGTCCACCGAGGCGTTGGTGTTGTTGAAGAGGCGCATCACGGCTTGACTCGGCTCGACAACGCCGTTCGAGGCGACGGCGACCGACGGCCGCATCGCGCTCGGCTGCATGGCCAAGGCGCGGAGTTGTGCTGCCAGCGTCGCCACGCACGATGCGTTTGGCAGTGTGATGGGGGCGTCACTCGAGGTGGCGACCAGCACCGTTCCACACGAGGAGGTGAACCCATGCGGCCACCACATGAAGTTCAACTCCTCCTCGAGAATCGAAACAGGGGACACGACGGCCGGCTGTCCAGCAGCGTTCGCGGTCGCCATCACAATTTCTTCTGGTCCGTACGATGCGTCGAGCGGCGGTATGGCGTTCAATACGGACCATGCGCCATCCGGTCGGAACTGGTTGACGAAGCGCGCCGACTGGTTGGTCGCCGATACCGACGACGACGAGCCGTTCCTCAGAGCATAAAATGCAGTCCAGCCGGACTGAGGAACCAGCGTGACGTAGACGCTGGGGGCCCAGATGTCGGCACCTTTGGACGCGTCCCCGGCCAGAAGTGGTTTGGGTTCGAGTAAGCACGTACGAAGATTGAGGCTGAATCGAAAGGTCACGTTGTGATGTAGTGGCGTGGCAGGGGCCGACAGGAGGTCCACCGAAAAAGCGACCACCGTGTCGTTACTCGCGGCAGGGACGATCTGCAGCGACCGACGAAGCGCGCTTGTGAGAGTCGCGAGGTCCGACGGGGACATCGTCGCCCCTGCGGACTGCCGATCGTACGTCTTGGACAGTTGAGTGATGGAGTGCAGTGCAAATGAGGAACGTGCGTCGGTCAAACACGCAGATACATTCTGGCGAGTCCAAACACTGGCAATTTGACGCCTTACGGACACGGGTGGTGGAAACCGCCGCCACTGATTCAGCGCGTTGCTCGTCACTAAAGGCGCGTCTAGCACGCGCACGTTGAGGAGGCGGCGGGACGACATCGCGCTTCGAGCGTCATCCTCGCGAACCAGAAAGCGGTTGCTCGCACCGGGATACCATCGCACGTACGACGCTGCCCGCACGGCAACGTGGACCTTGGTCATTCCGGTTGCGATGCTTGGCCGCACACCCGTGACGGTCCATCGGCGACTGTCACCTCCCGCCGAGGACAGTTCCCGAAAGCTCAACGTGACGTTCTCCCATGAGTGGGCAGGAAGGTCAAACGCCGGCACGGCAGCGAGTCTCACACGCATGATCGTATTGTTACGGAAAAGCGTGACGCTGGCCCCGGCGTCCGCTTGGATCAGCGCGTTGCCATAAGCGGCCCAGCCGTAGCCAACGAGCGACGAGCCGCCACCGTTGCTGCTGGTGACGGTGCCGCCAACGCGAAGGGATCGCAGCACGTCAGTGGCGTTGGCCGAGGACGACGAGGACATCATCATCATGCTGCGACTCGTTCCTTTCCACGCGTCATATTGAAGTGCTAACCAAAGGCACAGTCTGCCCCGGCGAACGTGTTCCACGGCGAACGTTGTGGACGCCGAAGGGCTGATCGTCCAGCGGCCAGCAGCCGCCCCGGACGCGGTCGCGTTGAGCACCCAGGACCCCAGTAGGGCAGTGTCCGCCGATGACCGTGTGAAAAAGGTGTCGGCATCAGATGTGACGGCGCAAGTATCCATCGGACCGTCAGCGAGCGAGCCCGTTGGCGATAACGCACCTGGTCGTTCGATTAAGAACACATCGCCCGCACTCGGCACGACTTTGAATGTCAATTTCCAGAAAGATCCCGCGGGTGCGTTGACAATTGTGTCGGAACTGGGAACCGTGATGTCCACAACGTCGCCAGATGGCCGGTCGACGTTGAACAAAGAGGACGCGTTGAAGTAAACCAGGATCGTCGCTGGGGCACCAGTGATCGTCGTGACAGGAGAGATCACGACAATGTTGTTAGCCGACGGAAGCAACTGCGGTGCCAAGGCGGCAAAGCAACTGGCCTCAGCACTTGCGGCGCCAGCCCCGCATGCCGATGAAATGGTCGCAGAACTGGCGGTAGCGGACCTCACGATGGCAGCGAGCAGCGCGTTTCGCAGAGGCAACGTGGCGGAGTCGGTTGCCGAGGAAGGCGAACTGCCCGTAACTTTCCAAGCCCCAGACCGCAGTGTCACGTTGAAAACCACAAGCCCCCGGCGAAACAGCGCTTCATCGACGGCCGCGGCCGATCGTCCATCACCCAGTGTGACTCGTGGTCCATTCGGTACCATGGTAACCTCCACGGGAATATCAGCGTCTCTAACGACGGCGACGGCGACGCTGCTTGGCGAAAAGAACCGCCCTGATGTGGTGAGCGAGGATCCTGTATCGCTGGACTGTGATCCGCCCAGTGTGAAATCGATGGTGATCAACTCGAAAGGCACGGTGCGCAAATGATACGAAGGCCAACGAAACCGAAACGTAATATCGCGGCTATTGTTGGTGAACGCGAAAGTGAAGGCTGGGGCGACGGAAGACGAGGAAGAGGGCGACGCCTGCGCGTTCCATGCGAACGGTTCGATTACCGGGTCGGCGGACGAGCGAAACACGATGTGAGGTTGTGTCCAAAACGCTGCCGCGGCGGGGTCCCATGTTTCTCCGGGATCGAGTCTCAATGTCAATGTCGCGGTACCACCCACGAACGCTCGTTGGAATATGCTCGGCACGGTCCCGCCGCCACTGGTCGAAAAGAGCTGGCTCGAGGACACCACACTCACCCGGCCTTCATTCGCTGAAATCCGAATATCGTAGATATGGGACAAATCGGAGGGCAGTAGCCGGCTGGCGATGAACCCAGACGGGATGGTGAGTCGCACGACGTCAGTCCCTGTAATGTCGTACCCTCTGTCGGAGGCGAATGGAATGAACAACGCTCGCCCGTCAGTGGACACGAACGCCCGCATGATTCCAAGAGGCGCCAGAATCGCTCCACCACGTTTGACAAAGCCGCTGGCCCCGCCGCTCAGCGGCACGGTGACGAAACCTGGGGGTAGGCCATTTGCAGCTGCGGCCGCAACTGCTGCGGCATCCCAGGACTCCATAGTCGATGTCCATGTGAATCGAAGCGCGCCGGCCCCCGCGATAATGCTGCTCTCGTTGAGCAACAAGGGTCGCCGGACACTACCTGAAATATGCTCGGTTTCGGGCAGGGCAGTAACCGCCGCTCTCGTCAAGGCGGCGAATCGCGGTCCTTCGAGGAATTCCGCGACCAGGGTGTTCGACGACGGTTGAATGTCAAGACTGCGGGTTCGGTTGCTGGCTGCCACAAGACCGGATGCCAGACAAGCATCGATCAGCGATAACGACAGCCGCTGAGTCACGTTGGCGTTGAACGTGGTGAATCCTCGAAGGCGCCACCGCACGCAACGATTGCTGACGATGTGCAGCGAACTAGCGTTGCCGGCGTGGTCCGCAAACGGCGTGAGCACCGCCCCAACCGCAACCTGGCGCTGGGCCGCCAAAGGGGGGCTGGCCATGAAGGTGGAAGTCAGCGCGGTGACCGCGGCGGCAAAACCATGCAACGCCGCGTCGCGCCACTGGTCACCAGGTTTGAGACACAGTGTCACGTTCACCACGCCGCGAACGAGCGCGGCTTCGGTAGCTCGAATGACGCCCGATGACCCGGCCCACTCCCCTGGCTGTGCGACGATCAACACTGAGCTCGCAAAGGCGGATGATGCTTGTAGGGATGTCGATATGCTGGCCGTTCCATGGAGGCTGCCGCTGGCCGTGACGCGATCCAACACCGCCAAGACGAAGACGGCCAAGTGGTCGACGACGACGTCAAAATTCGGGTCGACACTGAACGTGAAGTAAAGCGTCCGGTTGTCTCCCCCGCGTGTGTAGGGATATGGAAAACGCGGGTGCAACGTCGGCAACGCGGCGGATTGAAAGTTCTGCGTGTCGGCCGGGAGCGCCTTTTGCGGCAGGAGAACCATAAACGGATTTTGGCCGCAATCCGGAAAAAGCGACGCGTTGGTCGCGTAGTAAAGCATACCGCTGTTCGGCGACCTTGTCAAGGTATACCGGAACGAAGAGCACCCCAAGGGTCGATTCACCATGATGGCACGCGCGGCGGCTGGATTCCACGTTTCACCATAATCTAATGTCAAGGCGACCGTGGGTCCAGTCTCAACGGGCACGAGGCGGAGGAGTTGCCCTGAATGGCCGACAATACCGTCGACTGGAATGGGGCCATCCACGTCGGCGTCGGACGACCACACATCATCCGAATGGTCGAACCGCCGCTCTTCCTGCATCGGCTGCTTTGAACGGCAAAACACGGTCTCGCCCAGCTTGGACACCTGCGTAGGGCCGACGCCGAAAAGTTCCGTCGTCGTCGGGCCGGGAAGGGTGACGGACAATACTCCGCTCGCGGGGATCAACCTAAGTACCGCCACTCGCCCGATGGCCGCTTGCACGCCTGTCGGTGCGAGTGCCTTCCCCGACTCCACAAGCAACCCCGTGGTGGAATCAGCCGACCCCGAAGTCGAGGACAGGTAAAAAGTGACATCGCCTCGGACGTCGATGGAAGGGAGTACCGGGAAGGTTATACGCAACGTTCGATTGGAATCTCCCTGGCTCGGCGTTCCGATGAGCGCGGCCCGCCAGGCCGCGAGGCCGCTAAACCCAGACGTCACGTTGCGCTGTAAGTCCGCTTCATTGGGAACTAAGTAGTAGCCCTGGGTGGACGTCGAGGAGGGAAACCGCCAGCGCTCCCCAGGCAGCAACGTCAACGTCAACGCCGTCACGGCTTGGCGGACGAGTGATTCAGGCACCACAGACATCACGGACGACGCTAACGCGCCAGGCACGACGTGGAAGGTCACCGAGATGTTCACGTCGGTTGCGGCCGATCCTTGGAATGCGTCGGCCGGCACTCGTATGATCAGCGTCTCATTGGTGACGATGTCAAAGCCGGCGTCGGTATACAGGTCGATCTGCAACGTGGTTGAGTTTGGCGTCGTAATGGAATCAGTGGTCACGATGCTGGACTTACGCGCCTGCAAGCCAGAAGGGTTGTTGGCGAGCAGGCCTCCCGAAACAATCACGACAGTGTTGCTGACCAGTCGAGAAACCACCGCCGGTAACATCGGCGAAACGAGCAGTCTAGAGGCGGGATCGTCGGGGTTGACCCTAAAAACCGCGGTACCAGCGATGCCGCTCCCACCCGTCGAGCCCCGACTGACGGTCGTTTCGGATACGTTAACGATGTTCTCTCGAAACGACTGAGCGGTTGCCGCAAACGGCACACTGGCCCCGCCGAAGGACAGCACCAGAAGGAGACTGCACAGGAAGGCGGACGGCACCATCTTTCAGCAAAAAAGCGTAGAAAAGGAGATGAGAAGCAGTAGAGAAACTGAACGGGAAGGTACCTCTGCGACAAATGGAACGGGACTATCACGCCGAGAACGCGAACAGGACGCAGAACATTTTTCCTCGTTTCAGCAGCTCGCATCGTCGGAATAGACATGGCCGAATCGAGGCGTTGGACTCGAATATCGGAAGACTAACGTTGCTTTGGTTTGGTGACGTTCATCCAAAGTTTTCGGATTTCCTCCGGTGTCACCTTTCCGGGCAGCACCACGTCACGCAGAGGCGCCGCCGCAGACGCCGGCGGTCGCGCCCGTGGCACCTCCTCGGCAGGCGGCGCTGCGGATGACCCCGCGCGCGGCCGAGCACCACTGCGAACAAGCGGCGGCAGCGTCGCCGCCGGGTCCCGGAAGGCTACGACGAGAGGCGGCGATCCTCCATCCTGATCGCCGTCGATGCCTACCCGTCGTGCCACCGGAGAGGTTGCCACCGCAAGAGCAGAGTCCGGCAACGCCTTCGACGCGACGCGCTCCGCTGGCGGTCGTGGCCGTGGCAAGTCGTGGCGAAGGACAAGACGCCGATATCTCATTTGCCGTTCCAGCAACGACTTAAACACCCGCTCCTTGAGGCGGAATTCAACCATGGTGGTGAGGTACTCTTCTTCCAGTGCTTGCCGCCAGCGATCTTGTTCACTGAAAAAATACAGCGATAGGGCTGGTTCGACTTCGATGAGCTGTTCGGCGTGCAAAATTGCCTTCAGCGTGGCGGCGCACACGACGAAGTATGCCGAACGGCGATCCTGTTGCTCTGCCAGCCAGATGCTGAGACGGCCGTTGCTCTCAAACGATTGAATTACATCCCCGGTGGCCTTGATGAAATGTGAGAAGACGTTGTAGAAATAGGCCTCTTGAATGAAATCAACGAGGTAGCCAAAGCCAAACCAGCAGTCGGTCGACACGGTGTGCCGGCGCAGGGCCTCGTAGCGAGGAAACAGGGTGTCCAGGGAGATGACTCGCTCCTCTTCGGCGATGGTCAACCGGCGATGGACTTCCGCATCCACAACGAGGGGCTGCCGGGTCACGAAGAACTCATACTCCACGATGGACACCCTGGAAGCGGGTTCACAGATCCGCTGCAGCCAGCCAAGCTGCACCGCGGCACGCCGGTGCTCCTCCATCTCTTGGGCGATGTGCACCACCCGACTGAGCCACGTGCTCTCCATCCCAAAACGTCTCAGGCGTTCCGGCGGCAGCAGCGTAGTGCTGGGGTCCACACAATCGTTGACGTGCAGCTTTCTGGCGAACCGACGCAAAATGAGAGCGACGTCGTTCGCTTTGCGCAGCCGGGTATACGCGGTGCGCAGCAATGGTCGCGAGGGGCTGTCCAGCGGCTCGCAAGTCAGTCGCTTGCTCAAGAACGCTAGCACGACCTGCAGCCCTTGCCACTGACCCATGGACATGGCCGCGTCGACGAGCATAGCCAGGGCGTACACGACATATTCGGAACGAAACACGACGAGCGCACGCAACGCGTCGTCGCCCACGTGTGCTTCAGCGGCCAACCTACGGAGTCGCGCCCAGTGCGTCAGCAACTCCACTATGGTCTCGGCCACTTCGTCTCGCCGCCGACGATCCTCTGCAGACGGCAAGACGGTCACCGGCGGCGAGATGGCGGACGATACCGGCCCATCCTGCTGCTCTGGTCCCACCAAGGCAGCGGTGTCTGGATCAGCGACCGGCAAACTTTCCTGAATTGTGCATTCAAACAACGTGTCCACTTTAGCGGCGACCGTCGCGCAGAGATGAACGACGACGGCAAGAAACATTCGCACGAATTCTCGCATCTCGCTCTCGCTCGACCACATGCCGCGAGATGCCTCGTAAACAGTGTCACCTTGTGTGGTCGCGTCTTGCGCCTCGTGGTCAGAACGAGAGACGGGAGCGTCCTGCCGACTGGGAGGTCGGTGCATCCAGTTGAGCGTCCGCGTTGTCAGCCAAATTAATGACTCGTTCGCAACTTGAAGCGCAGGATTCGTGCGGATGGCATTTCCGAGTTCCGACAAGGTTGAGTCGTCAAGACCGGTGTAGTCCGTTTCCACATTCTGGGGGCCCCAGCGCGAATGTGCGTGCGCTTGCAGCGCTACTTCCCAGTCCATCCGGCGCAGCACTCGAAGCCATTTGCACCTCGCGGCCACAGAGCCCAGCAGTAAATCGCCCACCACACCGGGACGTTGCTCCTCAACGTCGGCCTGTCCATCATTCATGGTCCAAATGGCAGGCGCTGCAAATCGCATCGTCGCCTCAAACAGCAACGCCCCCACTCGGTCCTTGCGCTGGTCTTGATCACCTCCGTAGTCAGACAGGATGATGAGGCGTTCAATGTCGCCAATGGCGGCCTGAAGGACAGCATCAAGCGATGCAATCTGAACCGTGGTTTCAGCGTTTCGGGCGAGTAAGTCGTAGAACACGGTGCACACCCCGGGATGGGGCGCGTCCAGGGCAAACAACAGGGTGAACAGCTCTCGACAGTCGTGCAGCCACTCCGCGGTACTCGATCCGACCGAGCCCGCAATGATACCCGCTACCCGCTGCCGTTCGGTGACGATCGTCACAAGGGCAACGGCAGCCACACGCTCCTCGAGCATCGCATAGTGCGGCGTCCCGGTTCCGATCATGGCCGTCATGTGAGCGTGCATGGCCGTGAACACGAGCCGGCCGAATGTCGGGTCTCGTCGGAATGCGGAGGAGGACGGAGGAGTGATCGTCAGCGGCGGCAGTCCCTGGCAGATAGACTGCAGCTCCAAGTCGCAGAAGCGCTCTCCATCCAGCCGACTCAACGCAAGTTCGCCGCAGATACCCATCAACGTGCCGCGAAGGGAGAACTCACCGACCGCCTCGGCGGCACCTTCGTGGCTGGTACGGGATCCGACATCGCTATCCCAACGAACGATCGAGACGACGATGTCCAGCAACGCTCTGATGGCGCGGTTGGCCTCCTGAATCCACAAGCGATACGCGGCTTTGTCGCGTTCGCCATTCGCTTCCCGCAGCCTGCGGCTGTCGCCGTCGTCCTCGTCGATTCCCAGCGACGGTTGCAGTTTGCCGGATTTCCGAATATCGTCCATAGCAACCCCAACGAACATCCGAACACCGTGCCACAGTTTCAACGTCCGCAACACTTGCAAAAGACTCCAGCGCCGCCCGACTGAAGCCCCGTCATCGTGCGTCAGGTATCGCTGGAAGACCGGCCCATACCGAGCGGCGGATGGCACGAGCGCCATCAACTGGGCACGATGCCGCGACAGGGCGGCGAGCGCGAGTCGCTGTCGCGCCGGTTGCTCTGTGGTCGGGCACGGTAGCGTTGCGGCCGTCCACGAAGCGGACGGCGCACCTCGAATGGGAAGGATATACGACGACATAACGTCGTCCGGAACGATGCTCTCTTGCCAGGGCGACAATGCAGGCAGCGCAGGGAAGTCGTCCTCACCCGTCGCGCGGGAGACGGCGGACGTCTTGAGCTGAACGGCCCATGCACGAGGTGGGCACGGGGACGACAACACTTTCAGCCGCGGAGTGGACATGCGAAGCAGTGTGCGTCCCTGAAGGTCGGCTTGAATGCCCAACCGCCACGCTACTGCACGAACGAGAACGCCGAGGTTGAGTGTCGATGCCGCAAATGTGTAGTCACGTGGAATGCCGACAAACTTGGCTCGCGTCACCGGCATCAGTGCGTCCGCTATGAAACGCGCGGTGTCGCGATGCAGCTGCTCGAGCACTTGATTGCCAAGCACGAGTCTCTGGATGTGATGGACGTCGATCGAAGCATTGTCCGGAATCGCGGCAGTCCTCATCGTTGCTTCGAGGAGGCTGCGCAGCGCGCGGTGTGCCATCTCGTGAAGGCAAAGCTGCGACACCAACTGTTGCACGGCGTGCACCTCCGACGACAGCTCTCGCGCCGAAAACACCAAAAAAGCGTGATGAACGTTCAAACCATGTTCGTGGAGGCATGACGAAAAGACATTTTGCGACAGCAAGCGTTCGAGCAGCTGAAGGCTGAGCGATGCGTCGCTGTTCGTAGGGGGCTTACCCTTTGGACTCGCCGGCGTCGCCACGCCGTGTGTTGGCTTGACCGTGGCCGCGGTCGATGTCCACTGTCTGAGTACGAAAGCCACAAGTGAGTTGGCTGCCCGACCCGCCATGTCCTGTGTCACCTGGGGCAGCACCGCGGAATCCGTGGGCATCACCACCAAGCCATGTTCATCTGTCATGCCGTCTCTTGGCGGCTTGACGGAATGCTGGAGGCCGACGCCGTCGCCGCAAACAAGGCTGCTGCGGTACGTCCCCTTGGTGTCCTTGGCACGAAGCAGGCCAGTGGTCGAGCCAGTGGGCACGCGTTCGAACGGGGTCAGGACGGTCGAGGGGTGCGGAATGCCGTACACTCGAGCGTCGGCACCCACGTAGCATCCGATGAAAACGCGCGGACGGGTGTCGCCGGGTGTCGCCCCCTCCTTGTAGGGCAGTGGTCCTCTGATGGCTGCCGCGAAAAGCCGTTCAGCGCTGCTCAAAGGGTACGTCCGAGAAGGGTGATTCGAGGGAGCTGCCGCGTGATCGCCCCACGGCACAGCTGTTTCCTCCGCGACCGGCGGTAACCACACAACGGAAACAAAGCCGCCCTGGTGATGAACCAGCGCTGTCAGGGGCACGTGAATCAGAGGGAGCGAATAGTCCACCTTCACCTGTGCCGCGTGAGTGAACGCATCCTGAAAGCGCAGTGCCTCCTTTCTATCTCGCCAAATGTGGATCATGACGCTCTCCGTCTCAGAGTCTGACAAGATGGAGCCAGATGTCAAGCCGCAAACTGGATCCGCGCCGTAGTACGCGGCGGGTGACCCGCCTGACCCGACCCACACATTTGCCTTGGGGTAAATGCTCCGCACGTGCCGATGCACTATGCGGACCGCGACGGACATGAAGTCGGAAAGCGACTCGTGGTGGAGACGCTCGTAGGTGCGCGGTGACCACTGGCTTGCCGGCAGCTGCATGAATGCTTGATACTCGTCGTTGAAGGCGTAGAGACGTTGGGACGCGAAAAAAGTCGACGTGTGGGCGGGAAGCCAAGGTGTGGTCCGGGAGTCACGACACCAGGACTCACCATCCACGTTCGATTTCGCCGTCGCCAGTTTCGCCAATGCGGCGGCGTGGGGCTCTGACACCACCACTGCCTGATTTGCCTTGGCCATGGCCATTTTCACCGACGTGTGGTATCGCGTGACTGCCGCCACAAGAACGTGCTTTGCCACTGCGTCGGATTCTGAAAGCGGCAACGACCCGTCCAGCGGGGCCGCGGTCTGCGCCGTGTACTGCCGGTAAACTGCGGCATCGCTCATTTTATTGACATCAGTGTGTTCGTGTGTGTTCCCCGCCGCTTTTCCAGGGAGTGGGTCACTCATTCAACGAGACTACGAGAGAGATTTTGCTCAAGGGAGTCGTACTTGCCGGTCGCAGGAAAATATCGGCAGGTTTGTTCTGCGTTTGCGGGAACAACTCGATCTACTGTTTGGCAGCCTCAATGAAACTTGTGCACACCGCGAGAACTGGGAGGTTTGCCAGATGAGCTACTCTGGTACTTTGCCTTCACCGCTGCCCTCGCGGCGCCCGCGCTTTGCCACACGACGCCTTCATAGAGAACTGGGCCGTCAGCATCGCCCAGGGGAGGAGGCGACGCAGCGGCCGTTGCGATAGGCGTGGACGAAGGGAGATGCATCGTCATGGAGGCCACGCCGACCGCAGTAGCCGGTCGCGGCATCGTGACAATCGGCATCGGCGGCGATGACGGACTGGAAGATGGTGTCACTAACTTAACCGCGCCCCCGGTGATGGGATTCAAGAGAACCACCACGCGATTTTTGGAGGCCACAGTCGCGTTTTGTCGGGCGTTGGACCGGGCGCCCCCTTTCGTCGACTTGGTATCGTTGGCGTTGTTGGTGTTCACCGGCGCAGTCGGTCCCACCTCCGACAATTCTGGACACGCCGACTGCGCCAACGCGCTTTCACCTGTAGCGGGTGGACTTCCTGCCGAGACAACGGGAGGCAAGCCCCCCCGGATTCCGGACGACACGGCGGCCGGCAGGTTGGCGTCCCCGAGCATTTCGGTACTTTCAAGTGGCCTTGCAACCTCGGTCACACTCCTGGCCGTTGTGTCGTGGCGTGGAGCGGATTCTGCATCACTGCTTTGCGTGTCGCCGGCACGGTACTCTGCGGCATGGGGTTTCGGCGGGTCGGCCAAGGTGATGGGCAGCGGCCGTTGCTGCGGCGTTCCGGCGCGCGGGATCCCCGCCGCGGGTAACAAACGCGATTCGGCACCCAGCGGCGTGCCGGGTGCCAAATTGCTGCTGCTCGAAAGCGGCGGCCGCATGGATGCTGCGGCTTTCGGAGTCGTGGCTGTCGCAGAAGGTGTGCCGCTCGCTGCAGGAGCCGACGCTTCGACGTTGCCGGTCCCGCTCCGAATACTACTGTTCACGGACCGAGTTTGTCCAACGTTTCGCGGCGACGAGGTCGATGCGTCCAGCCGGAGAGAATTCGACATGGGACTGCCAGGAAGCTGTTGGCATGACGTGAGCTCCCCAGCGTGCTCCTCAACGTTTCGCTCCAGCTGGCGCAGCTCGGCGATGGCCGCGCCAAGTTCCGCCGAGACCATGAGACCGCCTCGATCATCGTCGCCCTGAGATTTCCGACCCCCGTTGATGGGCAAACCGAGGTGAGCGGTGATGTTAGCCACGACGTTGCACACATCGAGGTGCACCTTGCTGGCGGCAGCCTCGAGTCGGCGGACGAGCAGATCCTTATCTTGCAAGGTTCGATCCAGCTGGTCAATGCGCAGCCGACATTTGTTTTCCGTTGTGAGGACCTTGGCACGCTCGGATAACAGCTGTGCCTGCGCGTCGCGGCGCTCGTTCGCTAACGCACCGTCCCGCCTTGGCAGTGCCTCGAAATACGCTTGAACGATGGATGACGCGGCGTCATCGGCGACCCGGCAAAGAGTCTGTGCAAGCGCATGCAGCGTTTCTCGGCGGCCAGTTGGTCGGTTCGCGGAGTCCGACGGCACGCTCGCGTGGATGGGCTCCCACATTCCCTCAATCGCAGTATGGAGCCGGTCGAAGAGAGTGGTGAAACCTTGAACCATGCATCGGCGAAGGTCAACATCGGGGTCCGCAGTGGTACCTGGGGATTCGTTCAGTTTCTGTGCAGCGACGTCCGATAATGCCGGAAAGACAAACGGTCCACAAACATAGACAGGTTGGGCTACCGCAGCACCTTTGCGGCCCTTTGTTTTCCGTGAAGCGGGCAATATTGATGACTGCGCCGTTGGGACCACCATGGTACTAGAGACTCGTGGAGCAAAAAGTGTCACTCCGGAAGCGCCTGTGAGGGCGTCGATGTCCAGAAGGGTCATCAGCTCACCTTCGTACGCGCAGGCCATGCGAGAGAGCATGCCGGGAAGTGCGATGGATCTCCTTTTGTGGCGCTCTCCCGTGGTGCGTACCTCTGCGATTTGTTTGTGGAGCTCTTCCTCGCGCCGCCTCATGACGCCGAGCGTCATCTGCTGTAGGTCGCGCGCGGTCATCCCTGCCGCCTGTTTCATGCCCGACATCGAGGCGTCGATATCTTGTTGCACTTCGTTGATGCCATGTTCGATGCTCGCCAGCTTGGCGCGCTGTTCGTCGCGTTCCAACGTCACGATCTCAAGTGACTTGGATAGCAATCGACACTGATCCGACGTGCGCACCACATCGCCCTCAAGGTACTCGAGACGCGCCAACTTACCTTCGCCGACTTTGGCAGCGTTGAGGACTTCCCGGCGCAACTGGGCAACCTCAAGTGCCTGGCGGTGCAGCGCGGTCTCCAAGTCGGCCGCACTGCGTGCTGCCGCAACCTCTGCGGCGCGCGCGATTTGCTGGGCTCGTACGTTGGCAGACTCGGCGACGGCGACGGCATGCCGCATGCGATCGGCCTCGACGATGAGTCGGTCGTTATCCTCGCGCAGGCTTTCCAGGCGTTTGGTATCCACTCCGCGAATGCCATCGATTTCGCGCTGCTGCTTCTCCATGAGCTGAACCACGGCCCCGGTGCTTCCTTTCAGCGAATGCATCGACGACCGCAGTCCGTCGACTTCGCTTTGCAGCCGATCCCGGCACCGAGTGGCACTCCGCAGTTCTCCGAGGAGGCTTTCGATCATAATCTTCATCTCGTCGAGGCTGCCCCAATAGCTCGCCCAGCCGGCGTCCAGTGTCAGAGACTCAAACCGCCGCTGCTGGCGTGCCTCCTTCGTGAACATCCGTTGCAGCAGTTCGGTCACGGATTCTGGTGGCTTCTGTTGTGACGCGAGGAAGGCCTCCTCCTCCTCGTCTCGTCCCGCCACCCCCTCGCCGATTGACGATGCGCAACAGCGTCGGCTCTCGTCGATCGACGGGACGACACTCTCATCCAGCGAGGCTACGGTGGCGACGAACGAATCGACGAAACTGCGGGGCACTGCCGGCGCCGCGAGGGTGCTCGTTTCCTGTGATCGCGGTGGCCGCCCAACGCTGTGTCCCGCGGGACCGCCCGTCGCCGGGCGTCTAGTCAACACAATACTGCCCGGCGGATCCGCCGTCGAGGAGGGCGAGGAAGCCGGTGAATGAGTGACCCTTGGCCCTTCCATTTCGGGGTCGCCACACGTCTCGAGCAACGGATCACTCTCCGTCGGCATTTTCGGCTGAACGCCGATTTTATTCACTGTAACTGACGAGTCTCGAAGAGTTGACGGAGAGCCACCGTTCGTTGTGACCACAAGGTGCGTCAATCTGCCGTAAACTGAGCCCGTGACCTCTGCTGGACTGTGCAAGCGTCGATGATTGTCGCGCAAGTCGTTTAGTTTTGAGACGGCCGCCTTTGTTTCGGGATCGGATGACATAGTCAGGAACTCACCCGTCGCCGAAGTTGCGATCGCGGAGACGGGCAGTCTGCTGCATCTCCGGTTTCCCGCGGAGGCAATGCGAACACCGAACTTGCCATCCATGGCGTGACGTGGTGTGAGAGAAAACTTTCAAGGCCGCACGGGGAAAGGAAATAAGATCGAAATCCGTTACTCATGATTTAACGGGAATAACGACTATCAATTAATGTCCGACGAGGATTTCCATTTTGAAAATCATACGAAAAGAACACACAGTCACATTTGGTCCATTCAGGGCCCACACAGCATCGGAAGGGCGAGGCGAACTTCATCAACAGTGCGGTCAAAACGAACAGCAAGAAGATGAAAGACCTAGTAGAACCGGTAATTGTTCATGTACACGCGGCGTCCCGTCTTTTCGGCTTCCTGTGCCATAACCTTGCTGTGTTGCCATTTGCCCCAGATCAAGCCGATGAGTGTGATCACCTCTTCATCCACTAGGAAGAAAATTGCCCAGAACGAGAACCAGTACACCCAAATCTGAAGCAGCTTTTCCCGAATGTACTCGCCCCATGGAAGTGGAGGCGCGGGTTTCAGCGCCCTGAGACTCCATTCGTGCATCGTAGCGACTGGTTTGACGGTGGACCAGTTGATCCCGCTGGCGGTCGTGTTGGGGTGCAGAATCGCCGCTTCGATCGGCGTCGCCGCGTCTTCGGGCTCCGGTAGGCACCGGACGGTGGCCTCTTTCCAGCGACCTTCCTTGTCTTCCCACGAGACGGAGAAATTTCCGTGTTGCTTGACAGGCGCTAACGACATGATGCGGTCAAGTTCGGCTTCGGTTGTAATTTCACGGAGCGGACAACCGAGGCACAACCACTGCTTACCAGTGATCGCACGGAGACGATTCGCGCCGTAGAGGCGTCGTTCCATCAACAAGAGGTCGCTGAGCATTTGGTCGGACTCCGCCGTCGTTGGCAAGTGTTCTAAGAGAGTCTGGTGCACCAAGGTGGTGATCGCGACGTCCCGGCGCACGTCAAAGTTAAAGTGGTTCACGACGAAGCGAACGCTGTCGAGGGGATCGCCGTACCGATCACACGCCCTCATGTAGTAGCCGGAGGTCATGAGGGCCTCGTGCAGCTGGAGGCGGTGGATCGCGGAACGGCGACCACCTACTTCGAGATCCGTGCGGTACGCTTCAGAGCATTGCTTGAAGAGTTTCTGGGCTTCGCGGTGGGCGTCTGGCGTTGTCAGCAGGGAAATGGCCTGTCCTAAAGGTGCCACGTTAGTCAACTTCGCGATTGGCTCGATGTCGGCGATGGTCTTCAAGGCTAAATCGACCTGGTTTGGTTCAAGCAGGGCGGTTGGGAGCCTGACGGTGGTCGTGGGCAGTAGTGCCTGCAGCAAGTGCACGTTGCAGCGAGCGGTGCGACGGAGCATCGCGGCTCGGGAAGGTATGGTGCGACAACGGAACAAAGAAAGAGCACGGGTGGGGGGAATCACACTTCAGACTAGAAAAGAACAAGGCATCCAAACGATTTTCTGTCGAATTGTGGCATGGACCGCTCCTGTTTCCACACGACGTTTTGACGAAACCAGATGAACTACACTGAAATATGGTGCTATATAAAGTCACTTCTGTCGAACGCGCGGTTGCTGCACAGGCGCGGAGGCAGACGCGGCACCCGTGGAAGGGGTCGTTGTGGCCACGGCCGCTAGCCACTGCTGTCGGATCGCACGTGACAAGCTCTGCAAATGATCGTCCGTTGTCGGACCCGTGACGAGTCGCTCTTGCAGTGGCTGTTGAGGTGCAGGAGAGGTGGCAGGGTGTGGAACGGGGGCACGCGGCAGACTCGGCAATCGCTGACTTCGCATCGCAGCGACACTCTTAGGCGTTTCCGCAGCGGGTCCGGCCGATGCCACCGGTCGGCTGCCCAGCGGAGCGAGCATGCGACGCCGCGCAGCGGTGCCCTCTGCGGGCACGGTCGCTGATCCCGCGGCCGTTCTGGGAACCGGCGCTGCCCTCTGAGTGGCTGTCGAGCGCTGGCCAGGACGAATTGTCGGCGCCGTCATCGTCGTCGTTCGTGACGTTGCGTCGTTCGTCGACGGAGGTACCTCACTGGGTGCGTAACTGTTGCGACCCAGGCTGAACCAAACCACACGCCGCTCCTCGTCCACTGGTCTTTCCTCGGCGGCGGTGGCAGCTCCAGATGCAGAAGCTCCTGGCGAGGCGGGCAGCAGTGCTGGCGAGTGCGCGGCGGCACCTTGGGATTCCCAAACTGCAACGCATTCGCGCCAAGATCGCTCTCGCACACCGATTTTCTGCCGGTCCGATTCCTCTTGAGACTCCACTGACGCTCGCATGTGCGCTTCCGAGACGACGGTGGCCCGGAGCAGATAGATCACGTGGCGAGCGGTGCGCTCGCCGCCCTCAACGACACGGCGCACGGGAGCGACCACGACACGTTCAAACGTCGTGGCTGCCGAAGCGCCCCATTCTCGCACTTCCAGCTCGCACAGTCGCTGCCGCGCTGCCGGCTCCAGCCGGTCAACGAGCAAAATCGCGGCATCGGCGGCCCACCATTGTGCTAACGCCACTCGGTTCTCGGTTTCCTCTCCTTCGACGACAAAGCTCACCCACATCGTGTCCATGAAAGCGCTGCAGTGTAGCAACGCTTTACATCGCTCGGAAAATTCCGCAGCGACGAGTGGCGTGGTACTGGTCATTTCGGTCATGGCAATCCCGTGTCGAAGAGAAAATTCTTCACTCATCCACAAAATGCGGCGGCTGGCGGCCTCCCGATCCGTGATGTCGCTGCGCCCAAATGGCTCCGTCAGCAGCCAATATTGCTCCGCGCGGCCGCCACGCCAAACAGATTCGAGTTGCGTCGTCATGTGCAACAGGGTCACTCCTCGGTGGAGCGAATGACATCGTCCGAAGACACTGGGTGCCCACGTGTTCCACCGGCGGCGCTCTACAAGCCGCCGCCACCAATCTTCGTCATCCTCGAAGGCATCGCGCTGGGCATGAAGAAATTCACTCCACAGTGACGTTTCGACTTGGAACCTGACCGCGGTTTCCGACCGCGACACGTGGTCCGATCGCAGGAGCGCGTCGGCGAATTCGTTGGAAAATGCCGTCCATAGAGCCGCTTCGATGACCTCTCGCTCGCAGAGTAACTCGCCGCTCAGCCGTGCGGCCGCTGCCAAGGCGGTCAAATGGCGGCCGGCAGACGACATCTCGATCCCCAGCGATTGCAACGCGAACATCAGAATCAAGAAGCGCCGCTGAGTCGCCTCGGGTTCCACGATGGTTGACAAGGCCACGTGTCTCGCGGTGTTGTCATACAGCCTAATGAAGGGTGATCTCCAGCAGTCGGCAATCAGCACGCGGAAAGCAAGGTGTTCATTTTGGACCAGTCGTCGCGTGGCCACGACCGCCTCTGCCTCGAGCGCCAACTGACGGGTGGCCGCGATAGTAGTCAAGCGGACCGCAAGCTCCTCGAACCCCATGGCTTCGATGGCGGACCGCGCCACGGATTCGCGACGATCGAGTTCGTGCTGGTGCAGCGCATGAAAACGCGGCAACATGTCGAGACAATACCAACCACCATCAGTCTGTTCGCCGCCGGTCACCCACCAGCAGGAAAGTTCTTCCATTTCTATCTCGGCGCGACCCAACTCGGCGTGACAAAACATGGCATCCAACCGCCACTGCACGCGTCGGTTCCACTCCGACGCGAGACCGGCGATGTGGGAGTCCAATTCCGCCTTCTCAAGCAGCTCAAGATATTGACGATCCATCGTCTCACGTTCGAGCAGCCAGCCATCAAACCGCGTAAGACACGACGACAAAAACGGATGCCAAACGTCCGCCGTCACGAACGCTGTGTAACTGTCCCATTGTAACGTGGACATCAGTGCGATTCGCAATGTGCCCTCCCAATCGACGAACACGCTTTGGAACCGGTCGTTCAGCTCCTGGGCGACGAGGTAGTCGCGGCGCCCTCGCTCCACTTCTCGCACGTACGTCGCGAGCTCCTCGCGGCCAGAAACTTGCAGACGTGCCGCCACCGACTTGAGCTCGGCGGTGGAGCGGTCGTTCGCTTCGCATGAGATTTGAAACCCCCGATGTTGCGCTTCTTGCTCGCAAACGAAGGCCCCCATCATCCATGTGTAGTGAAACGTTGCTTCCTCTTGCATCAGGCACGACAGGCGCGAGTCGTGCTCTTCCTTCTCAAGATCCGCACGCTGCCGGTCATGCCGCGACCGCTCCATGACACCGCGCGCCTCGACGGCCGCCAGCCGAAGAAGGACGCCCTCGTTTCCTACCCTGCACAATGCCTCGCGTGCAAGACACTCGTTCGTCGCGATCGTAATGCGGTCACTTTCTTGAAGGCGATGGAAATGGCGGCCGGATGCAAAGAGAAAACGAAGCTGAGCGAACGTGTGCGCTTCCTCATTGGTGACGTGTCGGATCAGGACATCGTCAGCAAACTCTTCAAGGAGATTGAGAAACATTCGTGTCGTGTCGTCGACATCTTGGTTAAGCTGCTTCACAATCCGGTTCCTCTCGCAGCGTTCCCGTGCGGACACCACAGAGCACAATTCCAGCGGGAGGTCCTCGCTCAACCATTGTAGACTGATGGCGGTGCGCTGCTGTGTCTCGATCCGGAATAGTCGTTCGCGATCGTAAATCATCGCGGCCACGCGCCGTTGCATCGGAACGGCGCCCGATACCCAGTCCTGCCTTTCCATCTCGGTGATCGAGGCGCGTTGCAGTGTTTCGGTATGAGCGAGCAGTTCCGCGGCCGCCTGTTCTTGTTCAAGGCTCGTGCCAAGCCTCGCCCAGGATGCCAGTTGTACCACTCCCGCGAGGCCGCGAAGCAACCGAGCGCTGTTGGCGAACACTAGCAAGTGCGGCAAAAAGGCCAACCCGGGCAGCGGTGCGTAACCGCTGAGCAGTTCGAGCCACGCAATTCTCTCGCGACATCGGACCGTGAACCTCGTGTTAGTTTCGTCACATTGTATAACGTGAAGCGAAAACCATGTTCGCCACTCTCGCACGACCGCCCGACGGGACTCCTCTTCCGCGTAGACGAGCAGCTGCCACCCTGCGGAGTCCACATCGGAATGAATGCACTCCCGAAAAATGGTCTCCAAGCGACAGAAGTCGTCCCGCTCTTGGGCACACAAGTCGTCAGCCCCACGATGCACTGCCGATAGCATGTCATCGAAAATCGTTGTGGCTACGCGAGCAATGTATGTCAAACTTTCAACGGCCAGCTCCTCCCAGGTCCAGGTACGAGCACCCCAGTATGTTGCAGCCAGCGACATATGCTGCTCGCGCCTCGACGCTTCCTCGTCGGCCTCAACGGCGCGCATCGCCGGCGTCGACAGAACATCCCGCTTACTCACAGCCTCCCAGGCCACCGCAAGATCGAACGCGGCCCCTTCGGCCAGCTCGATCACATAACGGTAGCTTCCCTCCATCATTTCGCCCGCCAAGGGCAGTTCCTCCGTCTCGTACTGCACGACGTCAATTTGGAATCGATGAAGCGATTCCTGCTGCATCAACACCACTTCGCTCACGTGCAGGCGGTCCGCTGGTTCGACGAGCACGTCGATTTCGCTGCGGTGAAGCTGCTCGCGGCCACAGAGTTCGGGCTGCTGGACTTGTTCTTGGCTCCAAGCGACGCAGACAGGTCCTGTCAGCATCCAGCGATGGTGCTCCAGGAAGCACCGTGTCCACAATTGTTCTCGCACGCGCGCTTCCCGAAATTCGGTGTCCCTTAGACCGCTCTCGAGGCCAACGAAGTGTATGAATGCGACGAGTCGAGCGCGAGCCGTGGCCTCGTGCCCAACGACGGTGATCCGTCTCGCGTCCCTTTCCATGCTCTCGGTAACGACGCGACGAAAATAGGCCTCGGGCTCCACAAGCCACCGCTGTCGAATCGCGCGCTCCTCACGAGACCACTGATACAACGCCACCGTGCGCTCTTCGAGAACGAGGTCCCGCCGTAGCTCCCGTTCGCGCCTCACCAAGGCGACGTGATTCAACTGCTCCGACTGAACCAGCAAAAACTCGCGACGACATTCGAGCTCCAGTCGGCGGAGGGAGACGCCATGACAGTACTCTTCTCGCACGTGAACGCGGCGCATATCGTCTTGTTCATATCGAAACACGCGGTCGCTGACAAACGTCTGCGACAATTCAATGAACGCCCCGTGCTCGCGCCACCGCAGCGCGACCGCTCGCGTCAGCCACTCGAACACGACGAATAGAAAGCGCACGTCCACGTCATACTCCAAGCGCAGCGTCACGAGTCGTTGGTGCGACTCCTGCTCCTCGTGGATGCGCATGCGCTCTGCCAGTTCCTCCAACACCAGTGCAAGAAATGAGTCTGCAAAACTGTTCCAGAAGTGCTCACGCTCGGATAATTGCTGCAGCAACAGCTTCGTACTGGCGAGCGCCTGCTGCATCAGTTCTGTTTTCTTGGGGACCTTCTTGGCGGTGAGGGCTCCGTTGGCCTCTCCTGGAGGCGGGGGCCCTGGCTGAGATAGCAGAAGGTCGTCGTCCTCGGCCCATTTCACCTGCTTCCGCCCGACATCCTCCGTCGCACCCTCATTCGCGGTAGAAGCTGCCACCGCTGAAGGATCCGTTGCCGCGGCGGCATCCGGCGCGGCTGGTGATTGAGATGAAAGTTCACCGGTCTGGTGATGAACGGGGCCGTTGCTAGCTTCCACGTGTTTGCCATCACCATATGGGTTGAGCACGAACTCGTTGTAGACGGTCAGTGGCTTCTCCGCCTTGGGGTGGATCGCTGCCGCGTCATCGGCATCGCGCTCCGCGAGCACCTTCGCGCGTTGTTCTTCCGCTTCTTGCTCCCGAATCGCGAGGATCGCATCCGCACGCAGGTTGGGATCGATTTCGCCCGGAAAGCGACGCAGTTTTAGCTGCAGTAGCAATCCAAGGGCAGTTCGCTCTTCCGTCGAGGCGGACTTGGCGGTTCGCCGTTTGTACTCGGCATCTTTGAGAGAATACCGCGGCCCTCGGTGATACGCAAGGCTGTGTTCCGAAATGGCGATGAGATCATCCAGCAAGGCTTTATCGACGACTAAGTGGCCGTTCTCATCCAGGACGGATTCGGATTCCGCCGGAACCGACAGCAGCATTCGAGACAGCTTTTCATGGCTACCTGGGATCGGTCCGGTGCAATCCGCGAGTGGCGTGGCAGCCAGCAGCAACCGCCGAGCGTCGTGTTGCCGGCTCGGTTGTCGCGACTTGAAGCACAGGCCTGCCGCCGCTAGCATGCGTGGCAGCTGCGTGGGTGTCAAGGACAGCACGACGAGCGACGGCGTGGCCGCCGATAGCGTCGTGACGCTCGCGATGAGCAATGAGATGGCCCTTTCCGTCAACATTTCAGCGCGGTCGCCCCCCTCTCGGGCGTGGATCGCCGCCAAACTCAGCAGCATGGACGACGAGGCGAACTCTCGCTCCGCGCGCATTGTTAGGTCCGTTTCGGTGCACACAGAGGACCACGTCTGCATCTCTTGAGATACGAATTCTAGGACATCGTCATCGCGCCCCTCGAAGGCGTAGACCTCGGCGGCGACGGGTGCCACGAAGATCGGCGCAAAGGGGTCGTAGCGCAGCGCATCTACGGCGCAGCGGGCCATCAAATCTTCGATGACGCTGCGGCTAAACTTCACACCAAGGAAAAAACCAAGAACGGCGCAGCGCAGCAAGGCCTGCTGCATCGCAAAGTCGGATTGAAGTTGGGTGACGGCCCGCGGCATGGCAAGTTCCCATTCGTCCGCCAAAACTCCTGTCGCTTCCGCCAGCCGCTTCGGATCATCGCACCCCCGCAGCATGGCGGGCACGCGCGGTCCCGTGTGCCGGAGCGCCAAAGTTTTCAGTCGTACGATGCGCGCGGCAACAGGATCGAAGACGGCGCCCACCGAGGCAGGGGCAGCCCTGAGAGCGTGGTGGATAGCAAGCGTTGCGATATTGGCTTGACTAATCTCAAAACTGTCTGGTGCACCGTACTTGTACCGAATGGCCCTCAACAGCGCCTGCAGCGCGGCGGGGTCCTCCTGGTAAAGGGGCCGCACCGCTCGGTTGGTCAGGTCTGTGCGAAGGGTAGCGAGACCACCAGGAAATCGCTCACTCGCCAAACTTGCAACCGTGTGCAATTCGGCCCGAATGATGGACTTCAAAGCACGCTCGTACATTTCCGCCACCACGACCGTTCGAACAATGTTCACTGCCTCGACATTAATCCGGGCAGCGAAAAAGTTTGCGCGGCCGTACTTTTTTTGTGCCGGTGCCGACTTCGCCGGCACGAGGCTCTTGACGGGCGCGGGTTCGGTTTCGAGATCATTCCCACTCCCGTCATCTGTTGAGTACGCCGGCACGATTCTTCCATCCCCGGGTGCCTTCGCACTCGCTGCATGAGGGCTAGTCAAAGGCGGCGGGGCGTGATGCGTCGAAGTGGGAACTTGCGCTCCTTGTTCGACGGATGCCGCCGACTGGGAGGCGGACAACTTTGGACTAGCCGGCGATGGCTGTGAGGACTTTGGACTAGCCGGCGATGGCTGGGAGGACTTTGGACTCGCGGCTACCTGTGAGGACCCCTTTGGCGTCGCTGGAGCGAGTGAGGAAGAAGAACTCGCATTTCCTTTTCCCTGGGCCGCCTTCGGGCTTGCGGCAGACTGCGGCCCTCCCGCCCGCTGCATCTTGACGACAGCAGCCAACGATACGTTCGCCTTCTTCCAGCGGTCGCGTGCCGCCTCGCTCTGCGGCGAGGCGGCTTCACCGTCATCCCCGGACGATTGGTGTGGGCTGCGCGGGGGTTCTGGGCCGTATTTCTTCACCAGTCCGATCAGCACCTGTTTTTCTTTCCCTTTGTGCTTGGCGAGGAGTGGATCGACCTGCCACGCTTTGGACGGCTCGTAGTGTTTGAGCATGCGCTCAACTCGTCGCCGGATCTCTTCGTTTGTGGGTTCCTGCTTGACTTTGGGAGACGGTGCGGGTGTCGCAGCGGCTTCGCCCGGTGGCTCAGCTGCGGCGGGCTGCTCTACGGCGTCCAACGCCATGGATTCGTTGCCAATTTGCAGTGTCGATGCCTCGAGATGCTGTGTGCCCGGCGGCTGCGCACCGCCGGCATCTACCTGAGATAAACCAGGTGCGGCATCCTCGCCCTCGTTTCGGACGGAAGCTGGCAACGACGGCCCCTTCGACGCCGCATGCTGGTTGGTGTCGGAACGGTCGCCGAGTGACGGTGAGGGTGCGCTGACGGAAGTCGGCCTCCCCGCGACCGCCTGTTGAGGGACGTCGCCATCGAGGGTGGTGGGCAGCTTCGTCGTGGCGCTGGTGGTGGGTTTCGCCCCCGGCGCAGCCGTCACTGGGCCGCCGAGAAAACTGTGAGCAGCGACGGTCGGTCGCGCGTTGAGTGAAACGACCGGCTGCGGAGGCGGCTTCGCGGTGGGTGGCTTTGCTTTGAACCCGGCTTGTGAAGCGGGAGCTTGCGGAGGGGCAACAATACTAACCGTCTTCCTGGGGGACACCGGTCGTACGGCGGGCATCGGTGCGGCACCCTGTTCCGGCCTCGCGACGATTTGCGGCTTCTTCTTTAGAGCCGAGCTGCTCGCCGCTTGCTTCTTGGGTGGCACTTCGACCGGCTCCTCATCGTCGTCCGACGACATCGTGGTCATTTCCGTGCCGCGCAACGGAGATGGTATGCGGACGGGGGGTCGAATGATGGCCATGCCGGCCGCTTTCCGCCTGGCCTCGTCCTCGAGCACGTTGCCCGCCACCGCCAACGTCGGGTCACGCTTGCACCGTCGCAGCAGCTGGTCGAGTTCCTGCAGCACCGTGAACAATTCGCGCATGGGCAAACCCTGCCGCTTCATGCCCTTGGCGACAAAGTCGGCTTCAATCAGTGATTCGGCGGAAAATCGCTTTTCCAACTCTCGGTCCTTGGTCACCTTGGCCTTAACCAGCGCGGCATCGACGGTGTCAAGAAACCCTTGCAAGACTTCCCGAACGAGCGTGCGGCGCACCGATCGGCGGAAGGCGCGGTCCGCGACGTTGGCAACGAGGCGGTCCCTCGCGGCAACGTTACCGCCGAGGCTGTCTTGCAGAAAGCTTCGCTCCGCCTTGTTAGCAGGTCTCAACATTTGCTGCCTCAAGATGTGCAACGGGACCGGCCGCGCGTCGGCGGTTTGGCGTCCAAGCGGCTCCTCCCCATTCAACTGTGTCGTGGTGGCTGAAGCGGGCTTCGGCGCGATGCAGCGAGTTCCGAAACCGGGGGATCGCACGTACACTGCCCGGGAAACATCCATCACGTAGTAGCGACCGTCGAGACCGCGGTGGGCAGTTAACGTCAAGCCCGGCGGCAAGAATAGAGAGGCTTCCAGGCGTCGAAGGGCGGCCGCGAGCACTCCACGAGCAGCTGCGGGAGTCGCCGACGCTAGCGGCACGAGGGATGTGAACGTGACGAAGTCGCCTTGAACCGACATGAGGGCAGTAAGCGGTACGTGCAAGCCGGTAATTTGGTGCTCAAAGATGCACTGGCTGACTCGCTGCACGGCTTCGACATACTGAGACGCGTGCCGGTACGTGAACCAGACGCGGCCCACGATCCTTGGCACGCGCAGTGATGCCGCTTGCTCCCGGGCGAGTTTCTGAGGCGCCGTCCGTTGGTCGCGCATGAGGTCAGATGGCAGGGCATCGATCAGCGTAGACGTCGTCGCGCTTCCTGGGCCCGCAAGCATCGCGCCCGAACGACCTTGCGAATAGGCCATATGGATATCAGCCGCTAGCGGCTCACAAAAGAGGAAAAAATCAGCGGTCAACTCGGACATGGCATCCCACCCGTTCGACAGCGAATTTCCGCGCGCAGCCGCCGCCTGAACCGTGGGATTAACGGACCAAGCGCCGAGCCGCCGGCCATGAAGCAGCTGCTGGTAGCGCTCGTTCCAGTCGTACATTGTCGCGAACTGAGCCTCGTAGTAGTTCACCGCCGTCGGAACCTCGGTCACAACAGCTCCCGTGGCACAGTCTATCTGATGCTGCAAAAGCGCCCTAGACGTGGCCAACGCGTGGCTGTGCGCAAGGTCCAGTCGTTGGACAAGTTCGGCTGTTTGGTTGGCGCAACAATGAATCAGTTGTCGAGTGGCGACGTTAAGTTCGTTGAACGACGCGGACTCCTCATCGCTCTCGCGCAACAACGTCGCCGGGTAATCTCTGACGCTGACGATTGCTCCACCTTCAGAAGCGACGCCACTGGCCGACGGGTTGTCAGAAAACGCCGGCAACGCGTGAGAGAACTTCTTAGGGTCCCGGCCAGCGATCGGCAAGGGAACCGCCGCCGTGGCGGCGACTCCTTGTGACATGAACACTGTAACAACGGGCCCTATCTAGGTGTCACACCGGCGATACCACAACAGCCGAAAGATATACGAGTCGACCGATGGAAAAAATCGTTTTGGCCACGTGACAATGGGGGAAGGAAGTGGGAGGGAGGGAGGGCAGGAATTTATTTACGGTGTGTATTCTTCGACAGTGACGAGACGCCGCGGGAAGCAAAGGGGTATGTGTGTCGACCGGTGGCCGCGGTGACCAACTTCGTCGCGCAAGTGTGAAAGAAAAAGTGAAAGAAATCGGCGACTCTCCGCGCCGCGTGCGAATAGCGCGAACGAAGGTCCCATCCAAACGCTGGTCGAAAACACCGTCATCAGCGCCGAGCGGTGGGCGCCCTGTAGATCGCCCTCGTGCAGCCAGATGCTACACCGGCCGGTGTGCGCGTGCCAAACGTCGCACGCGGCGATGCGAAGGCCACAAACAACGAAGATCAAATTGTCCACCTGCTGCGGGGTCGTGTCGCCGTTGACCCCACCTAACTTCAAGTCCGGTGGCCGGCGCGTGCCATCGATGCGGCATAGCGTGTGCCGATGCGAAAATGGATTTCGCGACGGCGCGTGGCATTCCTGCCCATGGGAGGACGGTCGCCCTGCAAGGAATCCTGGTGTGTGACGATCGCTATACGGCGCACAGAAGATGCTCACGTCCGGGGCCATCCAGGGGCGCAATTCGCATCCGTGGCTGACGTCGGAGTAGGGGTCATGCCAGTACCGGACGTGGGCGGCGAAGGGCAAGCAAAACAACGGTGCGGCCGCGTGCGGAGAGTGCCTTGGGGGTGGAACGTGAAGGCGCCCGGCGACGGACCTGGCCGCGTGGGTTCGCGTTGAAATCCGTTGAGGAGGGAGGGTCTGGCAGGGCAAGGGCGCCGCCCGGGATGCGGCGCGTGACGATCCTGCTTGGAGTCCTTCAGACGCGTAAAGTGCCACTGGTTGCTCGCACCAACGCGTCAGTGCACCCCCTGTCGGCGGCATACTTGGGGGGGCAGTGCACGCGAACGCAGAGATAGGCGGTCGTTCAGGGAGGTTCGGTTGAATGATCGACAAAGGCGGCCGAGCGGGAGCGGCACCAAAGTGAATAGACGGGATGTACGGTGGTGGGGTCGTCGCAAGGATCGGGTCGGCCTCGAACGACATGAAGTGAATGGAAGGCGAATGAAACGTGCTAGGTGACGATCTACGCTTGCCATTCCGGGGAGGAGTCCCATCTATTGAATATTTCTGAGCCGAGTCAATGGTAGCTCCACGCTAGCACAAGCAAGCTCGTGGCACAATATACTGTTTTGGGGGAAGGGGGAACAAAGCTATTCTACGAAACTTCTGCCGGAGTAGCAGTTGGCTGTTCCTGCACCTCGTCGCCCGTCGGTGCCAGGTAGGTCGATGGTCTTCCAGCTACAAGCCCGGCACGCGATGCCGCGCGAAGATCGATGACCAGGACCGCGGCAGTGAGCAGGATGGAAATCGAAGAGAACACAAGAGCGGCGATGCCGGTGGTCGCTGCCACACTGGTCGGCCCCGAAGACGAGTCCGCCTCTGTGCCGAACACCAGGTCATCACTTGCGCCACAGGTATCGAGCGCGATGGTTCCTACATCAACGAACCGCACGACGGAGGTGGTACGGTCGGTTGTCGAACTCACCGAACTGCTGGACTGGCCGTCGGTGCTAGAACGACGGCTATCGCCTTTCCGCGTGGGGCGAGTGTTTGCTGTCGGCGAGCAGACGTTGACGTCGTTCGTGGTCGACACGCCGAGAGCGGCACGGATCATCGTCAGCTGCTCATACGACACCGTGGCGGGTTCGGACATGACAAACCATAGTGCGTTGCTGCACGGAGGGTACGACCAGGTACCAGAGTAGGTGATGTAGTCGCGAGAAGCCGGCATGAATCCTAAAATGTCGACGTTGACGGTTGCGTTCACTGTCGTCGTAGCCAATCCGTTTCTCGGCGATTTCGCAGCCAAACCGGCGCTCAGCGCCACGTTCCACGTATCGTGCGTCGCGTAAGCGGCGGTCGTGAACGTCACGGCAACGATGACGTGGCTGGACAGCGGAAGCGCGGCTGGGTCGGTTGACTCCGAAACCGCATGAATGAAATGCATTTCCACGGCTCTCGCGGCACCGCCAAACGTGTGTTCCGAGGGACTGTGAATCTCGGCAAACAGGAAGCGGGCTGTGAACTTCACTTCAGCGGCATTAGCGGCGGGGACTTGTGACGAAGGAAGCGTCCCGAACATGCTGCCCTCTCGCTCCGCGAACCAGCGAATCATCCGACCGTCGTGAATGGCGGTAAGCTGCGAAACAAACTTCGCAAAGAACAGCGGTTGTAGGCGACCATCGGCTGGAACCTGTGACAAGTCTATCGGACTTTGACGAGCAGGTGATCCGTTGTAACCGGCAGTGCACGCAGCGAAGGGTGCAGGGGCATTTACCGTGGACGCCGACGCGGTAATATCGGCCCAGTAGTCGGGCCCATATCGCGTATCGCACCGACTGTAGGTCCACGGTGAAGATGTCGATCCGGGTTGTTGAGCGGTGACGACGCGAGCAGCGGTGGTGAGCAGCAGCAACGATAGGCAAAATATGTGGTCAAGCCGTCCTCGTGCCGAAGGCGTCCACTTCGACATGAACATCGAAACTAGAGCTTGGACTATTGAAATTGTTCAACACAGGCGAACAACACCACAGGGACACCATGCAGTGGATCACAAACGATACGTATGCTGGATGAACCCCCACCCTGCTGCTCCAACAGTACACAGTCGACAGGATTCGAGGATGGGCACTCAGCGGCTTTTTTTTCGCTGGCAAGCCAAACTTCCGGGAAGGGAAGGAAAAAACACGGTGTAAGGGGTGATGTGATTGCGGGGCAGGAGGGGAAACGCGACGATTTCCTCGCGACATCGTCCGACGACAACTACTCACTTGATGGCACGGCAATCTCCATTGCCAAATAAAAAAGACGAAAGATTGATGTCGACGAAGGGGAGTGGAAATTTGTGTGAGGCAGGCAGAAGAAGCCATCTCGATATCTTTCGGGCCACTCTACTGACCCGTCGGGGTGTACGCGGGGTTGCCAAGACCCTCTGCATCTCTCTCTCTCTCTTTGGTCGCCTCTGTGCATGTTAAGGCTGTGGTGCTGGCGAAGCGCCGGCAGTGGACAGGCTGCGCTGATGAGCCGCCGCGCGGGCGAGGTACAGCTTGTACTGATCGGTGTTTCGCCGCAAAATGTCTTCGAAAGGGCCTAAGTAATTCGCAAAATGGGTGCGATTCAACGTGGCGAGACGAACGACGGATGATACGGCCGTCACGCTGGCAGCACGTGGCTGTTCAAATAAGAGCGCGACCTCACCAAAGTAGCTTCCCGGGCCAAGCCGCGACACCTCGCCCACACCTTTCTTGGTCACCTTCACCTCCCCTTCCTCGATGATGAAGAACAAGTCGCCTTGATCCCCTTCGCTCACAATCACGGTGCCCTCGGACACTTCCTTGGTCTCCAAGACATCCGCAATGCGAGCTTTCTCGTACTCCTCGATGCTCTGGAACAGCTGAATGCCTTCAAGCAGCTTCGTGAATCGCTGCCGCTTTCTGAGGGTCTGCACGAGTAGCAAGCCCCGGTACGTATCGCGATCAATCCACCAAAGCTTGCTGTCGACGACGGCGATGACCGTCGCCGCCCGGGGAGTGCCGTACATCACGCCGAGTTCGCCAAAAGTGTCGCTGTCGCCGACGAATACCGAGTTGCCAATGCGCGACGAACTCAGCGGATCGGCACCCGGTTCGGACGGCTTCTCGTCGAGCAAAATTCGGCAGCGTCCCGATTCGATGAGATAAAAACGGTCGCCTTCGTCGCCTTTCTCAAAGATGACGTCGTTGGCTAAAAAATTTTCTTCTTCGAACGCGTTAAAGAGCAGCTGCAAGTCACGGGAGTCCAAGCCCTTGAACAAAACGCTCTTGGACATCGCGGAGAGAAGAAGCTGAGCTTGCTGAGCCGTTTTCGGGATCGACTTAAACGCGTTGCGCTTCAGTGCCGCGGTTGCCTCTCCGGACACGCCGACGCGTCGTTTGGCGTCGTTTGCCGACGAAGGCGGGGCCGCGGGCGGTGCCGTGCGGAACCCAGCTTCCTTTCGCTTTCTCGATTCGTCGGGTCCGAGGCAGTATTCCATGGTTTCCGCGTCGATCACCTCCACGTCCCGGAGCATGTGCATGTTGGGGGGTGGGAAGCGGTAGGCGCCGAGGGCCGTTTGAAACTCGTTCAAAGGCGCAATCGGCGTTTCGTCCTCAAGGCCTAGCACGTCGTACAGTTCCATGACGGCCCGCTTCTCATCTTTCCGAAACTTGCCGTACTTGGTTCGCTGTTGTTTGGCCAAATCGAGAGCCGTCATGATGGACTGGCGAAAAGTGATTTTCTTGGCAACGCCACTCTGGTCGATGAGGGCGCCGGGCATGGGCAGTGCCGACGGAGGTGGTGGCGCGACGTCGGCCGCTTCCGGAGCCGCTGGCGCAGCATTAAAAGCCACGGCGCTCGGATTCGCCGCGGCCTTCATCTGGGCCATGGACATGGACCGAGGTTGCGCCGCGTCGGGCGGCGGCACCTGCTGAAGCGACGTCGGCGCCGAAGCGGTGGTGCCTACCCCAAGTGGATTGCGGCTTGCCGACGACGTTGCCGATGCGCCTCCATGCACGGTAAGCGGCGCATTTTGTGGGTCGTCTTCCTTTGCGTGATCGTGAGATGTCGCCTTAATCGAAGAAAACGTCGTGTGGGCGGTGGTCCTTTTCGCCGCGACGTCACGCTTCTTCCGTCGCGCCGCCTCACGGCCCTCTTTGCCTTCTGGCTGCGCGGTTGACGCGCAACAGCCCATCTCCGGCGCGAGGAGCACCAGCCACAGCGGAGTGTGATCGGCGTGACAAGTGGGCAACCTCGTGTCGGTCGTGTGGGAGGGTGAGGGAAAGGAGGGAGGGACAAGACAACCATCCTCAACTTTTTGAACCCGTTGGTAAAGACAAGGCGAAGCGAAAGCGACCGTATTGGACAGGACACTTTGCTCTTTCAGTTACAAAATCTACAGAATGCGACGAATCCCTTCGTCTAACAACAACCCGGCGGCCACATCATCGCGTTGGCTTTGTCTGACGAGCAACTCGCTGGCTGCTTGGCCGGGCACTCGCCCACGTCCGCGGGTGGCGGGACCAGTGACTGGTGACGGTTCGGTGTCATCCGTCGCTGCCTGTTGTAGCCGCAAGAGTGCCGATGGGCGAGGCGCCGCAACAGCGGCCGGGACCTTCTGACTGAGGAAGTTCGCGTACCGACGACCCGCTGGCACGGCAGAGGTTGATCCCGCGATCTGACAGGTTGCAGATAACTTCCTCGGTATGGCAGCGGCCGCCGGGACGATCGAAGACATCACGGAAGGCGGCTGTTGGAAGCCGGTGTTGGTACCGTCCCCTGTGGGCGTCGTCGTGGATGACGCGATGAGATCGGCGAGGAATCGGCAGTCGTCCTCAATTCGTCCATCAGCGTCAAGAAACTCGCGGGGCGGAACCACACTTTTGTACACGTCATCGGGATCGTCGGGAGGTTCGCGAGCTGAAGGTGGCCTACGGTCCTTGTGCAGCTCCCGTTCGATGCGGCAGCGTTCGATATGCACTCGAGAGGCGAAATCGCGAATGGATTCGCGCAAATCTCCGTGGAACACAGCGTCCGTGGGTTCAATTTCCGAGATCAGTTGCGCCTGCTGCTTCAGCAGCTCGAGCCGCTCGACCGCTGGCATGCCCGGAGCGGTGCACGCTTCGAACCCTCGCATCAGGCGGTCCAGCGTACTCGCTCGTTCTATTCGAGTCGCGAGTCTCCGCGCGGCGGCTTTGACGTCAATGTCCTGCAATGCAGATAGTTGGAAGCGGGACGTTTCTTCCAGCCGGCTGCGCTCGTCTTTCCGGCGCCACCATGATTCCCGCCGCAACTCGCGGTTGCATTGCGTCACCACTGACATTGCTTGCGTCACGGCAGCGGCTCGCGCGAGGCTCTTCGAAGACTTTGGCGGCTCGCCGACCGCCTGATTGGTTCGTTTGGCGGTTGCGCTGGATAAGACGGTCGTCAAAAAGGGGGATGCCACGCTGTTCCTTGCCCGCAGGTGGAAGCCTAACGCTGAAAGCGGCCGCATCTGCGTCGCCGACGCAAAGGATGATGCCGCAGTAGCTGCCGACGCAGCCGACGGCGGTCGTCCCGTGCTTCCGTTCTTCGCCAAATTTGGCGTGGGGCGCCTCTGGTTCGCGTGATCGCTGGACGGCACGGGCTGACGACGAGGGGGGAGGCGCGACGCAGACGAGTAGTAGGAACACGCGGAAACTGGACGCGAACCAGCGAGCGACATCCGCAGGTTTACACGGTCTCCTGGTGAATGCTCGCGTGGCGGCTGGCCCGCAGCGCGCGAACCTGCCGAGGGTGGGGCATCGACTTTTACGCTAGCACCCTCCGTCGTAGCCGTGCGAACCGGTTCTTCGAGCCGCTGACGGGCGGAACGAACGTTCTCGAACACGATGTCGCCGAAAGAAGTGTGTGGATGCGGCGTCACGTCATCTCCAGCGGCGGACCATTCGCTGGATGACGGTTCGTCCACGCGAAAACGGGCGGTCGGTTGTTTCGTCCACCCTGCTGAGTCTGCTTCCTCGCCAAGCCCGGTGATGCTAGCAAACGCTCGAACTTGAGCCGCGAACTGCGATCGTGGGGATTTCGGCCCTACACCACTGATTTCCCCGTCCTGGTAGTCGGATCGCTGCTGCGTCCGCGCATCCGTGGTCCTGCTGAGCTCTGGCACCGTGCCAACCGCGGTGCTTTCGCTCCAAGTGTGTGGTGTTCGTACGCTGGCAGGTGCGTCGGACAGCAAATCAAAGACGTCCAGGGCCGCAACATCATCATCCATGTCAACACCTCCTCCTCCGTGACGGGACGGATCCAAGCCGAGAGCACCACGTTGAGAAAATCGCGCAGCGCAGGTGTGACACAAAACGTGCTTGCAGACTGGGCACGCGAGCATTGCGATCCCGCCACGGTGCCGGTGATCTCCCTTGACGTTGCAAGACTCACACGTTTGCATGTTGGTGTGCAGATGATCCGCGGCAGCTCCCGTTTGCCTTGGTCGCAGGATGACTGCCAGGCGTGGAACGGAAAGCGACGACGAGCAGCGATGCTCCGAACGTGTCGCCGCCGGGTTGCCGTGCTCTTTCTCGGCGCAATTTCGACATGCGAAGGAGAGAGACGGTCGGCGGGAATTCAAACTGGCCTGATGATGAAGCGAGTTGTCAAGCGCAGAGTCGCACCAACCAGGAAGCGCGAAGCAGGTCAAGGCTGCCGTGTTGGATGGTGACGGCACAAGTGACGGTGAGTCGGCCCGCCTCGCAGTGCTGGTCACACCAAAAATATCCCCCGTGCGACAACGGTCTTCTACGACAAATGGCGAGGCCGCCGGTGTGAACGCGGCGCGGGGAGCAGCATCCATCTTGGTACCACTCCCAATGAACAGTGCGATGAAGAGAGACGCCATCGGCGAGGACGGCATGAGAGCAGGGCACAACGAGGCGACACTCTCAGGCGGATGTAATATCGCAGTGGGATCGACGGCACTCTCAAGCCCCTCCATCGCCGGCGATGAGGCGACGCCGCGTTGCGCTTGGCCCGCCCCGTCGGTCGTCAGGTGGCTCGTGGCGGCGGCATCGCCTCGCGCCCTCGCCTCTTGCCGGTTCAAGTGGCCGCGCACGCGACGTCTCCATGCGTCTCGATCAAGGCGGGCTTGGGTGCCGTAGTCACCGCTGCCTATGATCGCGCAGCCCGCGACCTCCGCGGGGAGGTCCATGCATGCTTGCATATCCTCTTCGCTGGGCATGTCGGCGGTGGTACCAGCGGTTCCACCGTCGCGGTACATGGTTGCCCCAAGAAAGAACCTCGATCGACAAAGCAGCCGCTCGCCCACCAACGTGCCCATGAAGGGGGTTCGTTGCGTCTCCGTTCGCGGTGCGGCGGACCCGGTGGACGACGTCGGTCGCTGCGAGGCATCGTCGCCCGGACTGCGCCGTCCTGGGGCGTCGAAGAACGAAATTGCGGCTGCTCGGTGGGTGGGAGAGATTTGAACGGCGGTGTTTGAGCGACCACCCTCTGCCGCCGCTTGCATTCTAGCAAAGAGATTGTCCCACGGGCATCCCAACATGACGGAGAGAATCCGCGCGATGCTGGATGCCACCGCCACGCCCTGAATGACCTCGGTGGGTCCGCAGATATCACGGACTAAAATGAGGCGACCTTGCGAATCCGAGCCAAATTCCGCAAAGAGCGTAGAAAAGATGATGGCGCCCAACAATTCGCCTAGCACCAGAATCGGAGGCCGCAGAGGCGCCTCGACGGCCTTCGACGGAGTGAGCCCGGGGCGGTGGACATCAGCCTCGCCAGGCCCTCCTAACCGCACGGACTTTCGTCGGCGCATGAGAGTGAGAGCCCCGAAGTGAAAGGCGGCGTTTGCGACTAACCCTCCGACGAATCCCTCGGCTGCGTCTGCCAACCCGTCGCTGCCCACTGCGGACTCTGCTGCCGCACCACGCTTGCGGCAGGTTCGCGCGTCGGTCGCGAGTGAGCTAATGATCTCGTCCAGTCGTTGCAAGCGGGCTCCGCGGCACGGCGTGCAGGACCCAGCGTACTGCAGTTCGCAAAGGATTACCAGCCAGTACAGGCTGCCCAGCAAGCCAGCCCCGTGCTGCGGGTGCGTGATCGCGGCCGCGGCTATCTTCCAGCCCGGTGCCGCCGAATGCGTCGACCCACGTCGCATTGCGACATAGCGGGTCGCCATCGTGTGTGGATGGTATTTCGCCAGCGGCAGGATGTCGCCCACCGCGAACGAAGGCGGGGCGGCACACCGTAGATCCAATCGAGCCGTCGACGCATCCAACCCAGTCATGTGAGAGAGAGAGAGAGACGATCGGGGGACTTCAGTGGCACTGATTGGCGACGACACAACCACACCACAACCGCGCAGTCAATTCAAGGTCAACGTGTCAAGAAGCAAACCTCCTCTGAAAAATGGCGAAGGTGGGATGAAACGGGGCGGGGCAGGGCTCAAGCGTTGCGCCTGAGACTGTAAAGGCCAGCGACGGCCAGGGCCGCTTCCCGGGAGGCGGCCTCCTTCGCCACGGATTCACCGCCATTCGCCTTTGATATTGTCGACAGTGGCACACCCAAGACGCGCCGCGACAAATCCTCGTTAAAAGAACGCAGTACCAAGTCGATGCGGTCCGTCAGCTCAACGACTAACAGCACCACGGCTACCAGCGTGATGTGAGACAGGGTCATGGAGCCAATTCCCAGGGGGCCGATGCGCGACAAAATTTGTTGCACCGCGCCTTGCTCTGAGTCCGCGTCGGCTAAGAGGAAGGTCCTCACCACGAGATCAGCGACGCGGATGCCCACAGCGTGGAACATGATCAGTAATACGAGCGAAACCGCGAAGCTGGCGGCAACGAGGCTGAATACCGACGCTGTGAACGGAATCCACCGCCAAGACACGGCCATCTCCTGTGTCGCTCAAATTTGCGCCCAAAACCTACCAAAACAAATGGGAGAGGAAGAACGAAGTAGCGAAACCGGTGGGTTAATGTCGCGACATGCCACGGGGAGGGAGGGGCTGGCGACTCCCGACCAACACCCCTTGAGGAGCACACACCTATGAGGAAGCAGGATTCCTTTCGATCGCGAACGTTTGAACGGGCACCGGCGGAGCGGGCGCAAACGTCGGTCTCATCAGGTCTGTGTCGGAAGGGTCAAGCGTCCAACTTCCCTCGGCGGACGCACCCGGATCACCCGATGTGACGAGGGTTGCGCTCCCCGATCGGGAACTGCCAGGACCCCCGGCAATCACCGACGTGCGGACCTGACCTGTCCAAGTCACCCCGTCTTGCTGTAAATCCAATCGAAACGACAGAAATCCGCCGGAATGCTGGCCGTTGATGGAGAGCACCGCCTGGGACTCGTCCTTCGAGGTTAGCGCCGAAAATGAACTCAAGGATACAAACGACGGACCCGCCGCCTGTGCATACGCCGCGCCGGCAGGGTCAGGAAACAGGGTCATCCGGTATTCATATGGAGCGCGTTCGATGGCGTCAGCCCATGCCAGTGATCGACGCCCTTCAGGTCGCGAGCACACTTTTCGGGCAGGGTCCGTGCAGCCGCCTTCCGTTTGATAGAGCCGCGAGGACGTTGGCATTTTCGCTCCACAAAGGGAGACAGTTGAGAGAAAAACCTTGGGGAGGACCCTTGGACTCAACCTCGATCAATCGATATTTGAAAGAGGTGGGCAAATGATACTAACCAGCAGGCGTAGCGGGCTGAATGACACTGCAAGGCTCTTCATCTCAGTGGGGGGGGACACACCACAGACGCTACTAAATGAAACAACATGGGGCCCGATCTCGGGAGTGAATAAAAGGGGTTGCCAGGTTCAGCGTTTCTTGGACTTGGTCGACTTCGACGTCGAGCTGTCTTTGGTGTCCGCCAATGCGGCAGCTGAAAACAGCTCCGGTGGGTCATCTGGATCTGCCCACGCCGGACGACGCTTGCCCGCCACATAGGACCCTTGCGCGTCGTCATCCGGCATCGGTCGCGAAGCGGAGGACCGCGGGCCGCCATCCCCTCCTCCTCCTTCGAGTCGGGCAAGGTGCTCGTGCAAGCGACTGACATCTAACGTCCCGAAAAACAACCCATCGAATCGGCTGGGAGATGCCTCTGCCGAACCTGGATCGGTTCCGACGCCGCCGCTGCTGGCTTGCTCTCGCCGCCATTGCGAAAACGCGTTCATTTCGTCATCGACTCCCATATTGCTGCGCAGCAACCCTGATGCCATGCCTGCAGCCGTCATGTTGGACGCCGGCTTCAGATAGGAACTTCCGACAATCGTGGAGGTACCGTCCCATTCGTCATCAGGATCGAGCCATGTTGGCCGCTTGACGGTGCCAGATCGACCCGAGCCTCCCGTGTCGTCCGACTGAACCGTCTTCGCACCTCGTGCGCGAGACAGGAGGGTACCTGTTTCCGACCGCGGTCCTCCGGCGCCATCGCTGCCGACCTTTCTCGTCGTGGTCCCTTTCGCCGACGCCGGCTGCCCGACGGCCCTTAAGATCCCCAGCAGTTTCTCCTTTTCTAGTTCTAACGCAGGGTCGAGACTTCCCTCGTCGTCCGAATCGTCGTCGTCATCATCGTCCGCGCCCGCCGTGCCCCCTGCCCGTAGTCGTTTCATGATCTTGGTCGTGAAGGGAGGGGTCACGCTGTCCAGGCACGAGAGCAGTGTCATGGAAAGCAGCGTCCACTGCAGGAGCACGATGACGGTCACGAGCGGAATGGCGAACAGCGTGAACACCGTGGCACGGCGCCAGAGCGAGGGCAGGTGGGCCATGTGCTCGGCGTTGCCGGTGACGAAAAGCGTTGCAAACCAGTTCATGCTCAGGATGACGACTTGCAAGAATTCGATGGCGCGCTTTGGGCTTCCAAAGGGAACGCGAGAAGACGCCGTTGCTGCCAGGGCGGTCGCCACCACGGCGGTCGGTTTCGCCCCGACGGTCGCGCCGCCCGCGGCGGCGGCTTTGTCCTCTTCGCAGTAGAGTTTCAACCGTTGCTGAAGCATGGCAAAGAAGATCATAAAGACAAGCAGCGATCCGAAGCCAACGATGAAGACGTACATCAACGCATTCGTGAAGTCATCGTCCTCGGACCGAGACACCGCCGGCGTCAGTCGCGTTCGCAGCAAATTCAACAGCACCACGAATGACAGACAAAGCCACGTTCGGTACGATAAATTGGACATTCGCATGAGGTGCTTGTTGAGCAACACGGACACAAACTCCACGAACGGCAACTGTTGGGGTCGGAAGGGCGTCTTGAGGTGAAGTTCCTTCTCGTATCGGTCGTACGTGGCCTTGTACAGGCGTTCGCGGTAGCTCAAGTTGTGCAGTTCTTCATTTTCCATGCGACCTTCTTCGAAGTTTTTCCATCGGCGAATGTCGAAGTGGGCGACCAAAAATTGAAAGACGACGATAATCACAAAAAAGCACGCCATGAAGAACAGCGACATGATGGCCCAAGAAAACAGTTTCACGTAGAGCGGGGTAATGAATCGCTTGGGCACGAGCGACACGGTGAACGTCAGGAACAAGGCCAGCACGCCAACGATCGTCACTTCCTGTTCCATGACCGTGACCACAATGCGAACGTAGCGGTTGTCGACTTCGGCGAGCCGCTGCAAGATAAATTCCAAAAGCGCAGAGACAAGAATCACCGACACGAAGATGATGCACGACTCCTCTGGATTGGCAAGGATTAAATCGCCGGTTTTGTAGATGCCCGGCGGCTCCGTGGTGGAGGGCAAGTTCGTGAGGCTGGCCATGTTGCGCGGCTCACTGAACTGCGAAGGAGGGACAGACTGTTTGATGTCATTCAAGCAAAGAATTGGTCTTGGGAGCGTACGAAAAGATTATTTTCACCCTCGGAATCGGAAAGAAGAAAAAAATTGAATGTTTGTGCGAGAATGAGAGTATTTGGGGCACGTCAAATTAGTCGTTTTGATTTCAGATGCTGGTGAAATCCCTGAATGTAATCATGAGTTCGGCGTGCGACCTCCCGTTCATCCTCGTCCTTGGCTTTGGCGCCCAGCCACTCCGTCATGTCCGTGCCTCGGGCCTCGCCCTGCATCAAGCCACGCTGCATTTCGATGGTTCTGCGCTGTTCGTGGGCCGATTGCACGGCCTTGGCGCGTCTTGCCCAGAATTGCTCGTGAAACGAGTTGGCTTCATGCTCCATTCTCAGGGGATCCTTGGTGCGCAGCTGCTCGATGTCGGACAGCAGGTCCCGGGTTCGCTGATCTAGCATCGTCTCGCCGAGCTTCGCCTGCTGAGCCGTACTCATCTTCGCGATGCGGTATCGAACGAGCAGCTGCCCGCCGACGATCACAATGGCCCAGAAAAACAACCAAGGGTGGAAGTCGGTCTTCATCCAATACCAGGTCGCAATATGATTCGCAAAGTGGACGTAGACAGCCTTGGTCGCCGTGCTCAAAATGATGATGTTCTTGGTGTGTTGAGTGGGCGTCGGTGGGGCGCCGCCTTTGGCACCATCAGCCGTCGCCGACTGGCCAACCGAATCCTGCTGCCCTTGTTGCGACGCACCTGAGTTTGCATCCGTCTGCGCTCGCGCGGACTCAGTGCCTGTCGTTTGGGTGCCTGCACATCGCATGCACGATACTAATAGAGACATTTCCGATTCCTGCCGCCTTAGTGGTGCCTGCCTCGTCGCATGTGTCACGCGTCGGCTGGAAACGAGACATCTGCCTAGAAGCTCCTTCGTCACGCGACGCGTCAACATATGTTACCCCCCCCTTTGAGAATAGAACTTAATAAAAGTGCGCTTTGGCGGATGTGAAAGCGACCGTCGCGAGTACAAAAAACGCATGCGCAAAGTCATCACAGTCATGAACGGCTGTCGTATCAGCATGAGTCCACTTCTTCGAACGAATGCTACATACACATCGATCTTGTGTCTTTCATCAGACACCACCGGTTTGACAGCCAACTGACTTCAACGTGGGTTGCTTTGAAACTGGCATGACAGGTGCCGTCAGACACGACGGACGAAGCGTGGCTTGATGGAGCACTTCGAGTCCATGAAAGACGATGCGCTCTCGAGATGCCACAGCACTGGCCGCGGTCATCAACGCGGTCAAAGCAAGGCCGGTGCCCTTCGTCTCCCGTTTGAGACGTTCGGCGATGTCATGTGCGTGTGATTCGAACTCGAGCTGAAGTTTCTTCAACTTCTCGTACTCGGCACCAACGTTTGCCTCACGATAACTGGAGACAAGTGTGAACAGGGCTTGTGACTTCAAGTCGGAGAGCTCGACAAGCGATTTTTCTTGTTCACGCAGCTGATCCGCCTTGTGCCGCCAACTAAGCCAGTCGGCCTCTTTCCTCAGATGCACCTCGTCGCGCTCGTTTTGAAGGATGATCTCGCGACGGCGTTGCTCGTTCCGTAGGGCGGTGGACTCAGTAGCTCTTGCATGGGCGTCGCTAGCGTCGTCTAACGCTTTCTGCGCCAGTCGCGCCGCCATTAATTTGGAAGAAATGCTGTTGAGCCGCTGCTGCCCTTCCGCTAGCTCAAGCTGTGCTTGGCGTTGAACAGCGTCACTTTCCTGCTCGAGTTTGGCGATCCTCGCAAAACGCTCGTGAACCGAGAACTCTTTCGCCAAAAGATCTTTTTCTCTGGCAGCTTGTCGCGACGCCAGCACCACCGTTTCACTTGCCGATGGTGGCCGTGCCGCAGTGGTGGGATGAGCGGCAGACGCCGCTTCGAGCAGCTTGGCTGCCGCGTCCTCGGGCTGCGGCTCAATCGACCGCCGTCGCGCCTCCATGAACGCCGTCAATTTCGCGCTCCGGGTATCGTCCACGGTTCGCTGCCGCAACTTCGCGGCCATGCCTTCGGCATCCGAGCTTCCACCCGCTCGGCCCGCTGTGAGCAGCTCGAGCCGCGCCTGCGATCGATCGATGCGTTGCTGCAGTGATGAAATTTGTGCCGCGTCCTGCGCGGCCCGCACCTCCGCGGATGCCACGGGGTTGCCGCCATGCTTGCGTTCCATGTGCCTTTTGAAGTCGGCGGGCGGCAGCATGCAGAGCGGCGTGACGCCGTCGTCGGCTGTTTCCACCCCTTCGACCAAGAGGGGCTCGAGGCTGCTACAACCCGGCGCCACCAGGTAGCATGTTGAAATGTGCGCCTTCAGCCGCGACGCGACGGACGTGTTTGCCATCGCCCCCTTTCGTGCTCGAAATGATCGTGTTGGGGGATCTGAAGAGAACCTTACGTCAAGAGTCGGAATCGATTCGTGCATTTGTGATAAACTGAGTCTCTTTTTGAGCGCATCTTATCAAGCAACGAGCGAGTGCGTGGCGTGCTGCGCTTGGCAGCAAAGCGAGCAAGAGCGTCTCTCTCCTTCCTGTCACTGCGGCGCGGCCATGGTTGACGATGAGCTCCGCTGATTGCGGTGCATCGCATCGGCCACCAAGGAGTCCGCGTCCGCCAACGCGGCGCATGTGGCTCGCACCCACTGCGCGCCTTCGCGAATATCCGCCCCAGTCAACGGCGACGAGTCGGGCCCTTGTCCGCCGCCACCTCCACCCGCCCACCACCACTGCATTCGAACGTGCACTGGGGTGGTGCCCGCCGCGTCACATTGCGCGCGAACGCCGTATGCCAACGCCGCCGTCGCCAGGCGCTTCAAGCGATCACAGCCGAGAAATGCGGACAGTCGCGCCAAATGGTACAGCGTGGCAGGATCGCTGCGAATCAAAGGTGCCATCAGCTCGCCGTCGAAGACATCGTCGCAAAGGTCAGCGAATGAGGCTTCGTGAACACGACCCGTTCTTCGTTGGCGTACAACTTCCGGCGGCTCTGCCGCAGGCGCAGCTGAATGGGGCAGAGGGGCAACGGGCGCTGCGACCGGCCCGTTGTCCTCCGGTGCAACCACGGGCCGCAACGGAAACGTTGGGGAGAGAGCTGGTGCCTCACCCGCCTGGGGCATCCACGGATTGGCCGAGGGTCCGGCAAACATGGCGTGCGTTTTCGCCTGGTGTTCGATCCACTGCTTCAAAATGGAGAGCACTTGCACCGTCGAGCTGTCCTTCATCGCGGCGGGCAGCGCAATGACGGTGGGCGCATCACCCTCGTGCGTGAGTAGTGTGGGCGAGGCCTGCTCCTCCCCCTCGGCGACGTCAGTCGACAGCATTTGTGAAACAATGTCACATAGTTGCAATGTCGCATAACGTGGCAGGTCGACAAATGGCGGCGCCGTTTGACCAGATGCGGAGTCCTGAGCCGCTTGAACCCGTATCATTCTCTTGGAGGCTCGTAAGCCGCCGTCCGCAGAGGCCATCTTACACAGGTTTAACGCGTCCGCTGGGACTACAAGTGGGGCGTTCCGTAACACAAAAATAAACCTTGATCAGCTGGTCATAGCGAGAGAGAGAGAGAGAGCGAGGAGGGAGGGGCTCTTGTGGCTCGTCACACCCTCCCTCATTCGAACGAAGGGCGTACCATCAGCAACATCAAGGTGGCGTTGTCGAGACCCAGCGGCACGGATCCTCCGCTCGGTGGCATGAGCTCGCCCGCGATGCTGCGCTTCAAGATGCGACGCGAGAGCTCGTTTGTCGCCACGTGACCCTTGGAGGGGGGGAAGATGATTTCCGCGAGGTCGGTAGGGGTGTTTCCCTCCAGCACGCCATCGCAGCATAATAGGTACGCAACGGCGGGGCACGAAGCCGAGGTCAGGGGTCCAGCGCACGTCCGGTCGGTCGTCGACGCCCCGTCGACGCCGTCAAAGGTCGTGGTCGTGCCCGTGTGCCACAAGTGGCCGAAAGTCACGTCCGGCAGGCAACTCACGGCCGAAACCCGTGGATCGAGCCCATAGTGTCGACGCTCGCACGCGTCCCTGGCAGACGTCGCGGCACTATTGACGCTCACATTGGGTGGGCCCGCGACACCAAGCGAGTCCTTGACGTCGAAATCGCCCAGTCCGCGACTGACGTTGAGAATACCGTCGATGCGGCCATCCGTGTCCACGGTGCGGCCTGCCGCTTCAATGCGGCGCTGCTCCTTCTGCAGAGTGGGACTGTGAATAGGACACAGCAGCGACGCGTGGGTCGCGGTAGGCGCGGCCGGACTACGGCTGAATCGAAATAGACGGCAATCCCCAGCGGACGCGGCCCAGAAGCGTCCCGTTTTCGGATCGATCAACAGCACAAGCAAGGTTGTTCCGCTTGTCGATCCGTGAACCAGCAAGGGTGAGCGGGCCCGCAACTCTCGGTCGATTTCGGTGAACGCACGACAAAGGCTTTCGGCCACCGACGTGTTGTCCAACACGTCTCTGCCGCTATCCGACGTTGTTGAGGATGCGGCCTCTCCACCGCGGCGATCGCGTAGGTGTTTCGCTTGCAACGCGACGTCGTCCATCGCCGCACCAACGGCAGCCGCCGCAGCGGTGGACACCGACGCCCCACCGTGCCCGTCGAGCACGGCACAGAGCGCCCAGCCGCTCCGAGGTAGCGATTGCTTCAAGACGTGGGCGTCCTCGTTGGAGCACCGCCAGCCTTGAACAGTTCCTGCCGCAATTTCGACCAACGCGGTTGAACCGGGTTGTCGATTTGGCGTCGCGAGCGATTCTACGGTCAGCTTGACCGTTTCTGCGTCTTGAATATCGCGGCACGCCTGTGGAAGAAACGTCGGCATGGAGCGCTTCAGCCGATGAAACAGTTCCGTCGTGCCCGCGGCTCGGCAGGGCGCGTGGCAGCTGGAGCACGTCACGCAGTGTTGCAAACAGCAAAGGTCGCGGCGCAATGTCACGATGTGATGGCACTTGCCGCCGTAGTAGGCGTGTTGCGCCACACTCAACGGCAACGAATCCACGTCGGCGACGACCGCGGCCGCCGTGATTTTCAGCGCACTGCGATGCCGAGGCCACGCCGAGTGCGCCGACAGGCAGGATTCATTGCGACAAATTCCGACGCGGCAAAATAGACACGCTTGCACGGGAGCCAAGCGACGGCACACGTGACATTCGAGGAACAGGTCGAGGTAGTTCGGCCAGGGAAGCGGCGGTGCGGAAGGCAAGCCGTTGGGCTGACTCAGCACTTCGCCGGCCAGTGCATAACGATAAAGCTGTACGATGTCCTCGCACGAGCACAGGCGTTCCGTGAGGAAGTTCGACATGACCCCCCCTGAACACGAGAAAATATCACGAAAACGACTTTATCTGAACATCTGAGGCCCCAGTGAGTGGTATGTGTGCGCGGAGGTCGGTGACGCAATGATGTTGCGGATTGAGAATGCAGCACGCGCGTCGGTAGTGTTCACATTTTTCGATTTCCCACAAAGCAAAAGAACCCCTTACCGTAAAACAGCGCCACACCTGACAGAAGCAAAATGGGAGGTGTGAAGTAGTCGTGGTCGTTTTCAAAAAAAACCGCCACGGAACTCAAATTTCCTGCACGGCTGCCTCCTCAACCGCCACCACAGGTTTTAGGTGTCTGCGTGGCGAAGGCTTCACGGACTGCGGAGAGGGTAGACGGCTGCCGGGGGGGTGCTCGACGTCCGAGTCGATCGATCGTCGCGGGGATAGCCTTGCCATCAGCCGGGACGCCACGGCTAGCCCAATCGGCACGCCAATGAGAAGCCCGAGAATCGCGGTGGCGGCGAGCACCGCCACGCAACTGCCGCCGCACTCTGTTGTGACGACGCGGGGGAAGCTCGTCGTCACCGCCCTGGGATCGAATCGCGGTCGATCAAGTCGAGTGCCAGGTCGGACTCCGGGAGCGACGGTCGATGCGTCGGTCATCGCCCAATCCGGCATGGTGGCGGGGCGGCCCGGAACGCTTATGCCGACAGTCACCATCAGGTTGACTCGCGGCAAAACAGCGACGGAAGAATCTGCACGGGCAGCCAACGGCGGCGTGGACGCAACCGTGACAGACGCTATCACGCTGTCATTCGATCTTGGTTCGATTTCGGCCACGGGAAACTCGGCCAGCAGCCGCACGGTGGTGGTCTCCGCGGCGGAAAGGATGGTTGGCTGTTGAACGTTGGCCGTCGAAAATCGCTTAAATGATCGCGCCACGTCACCGACCACGACGCCGACGCTAGGCGACCAGAGGTCGAGGTTGAGGGACCAAGTCCTCAACGAAGCCTCGGACAGAAGAGACGCACTTTGGGAAGCCGCCGCTGCGACATGTGCCCAAGGCAAATCGATGCAGACGGTCACGGTTGCAGCGTGGTCCGTAGAGTTCCGCAGCCAGAGCAATGGCAGGTTGATCTTGATCCAGGTTGGGTCGGGGAGGGGCACCCCGCTGCTCACGGAGGGTGCGACGGCGATGCTGACAGCGGTGGACGCGAGGTCACCAGAGGCGATGTCGAGGTCGGAAACGGTGATATTCGGCAGCGTGTCGACGTCAATGTTGCACGTCTCTCCGAGGCGACCCGGTGGGCAGACGCATTGCGACTGCGCTTGATAGCCCCCAGCGTTGCCCTCACTTGTATGAGGCAAAGCACAGCTGCCTGTCGAGCATCCCATCCCCGTGGGCCCAGCAGGGCAAGCCGACTGGCACCGCGCTCCGGCATTGAACGCGCAGGCACATTGCGCCGGCGCGGTGACGGCGGCGCAAAACGGGGATGGAGGGCTTGTTGCGCCTCCCGTGCCGATTGATTTGGGTTGCATGACCCAACAGTCCGCCGAGATCGTCACGCAATCCGATCTGCGGAACGTCGCGATTGGGTAGAAAGGTGATGTCACGGGTACCACGGTACGCGCGCTGCCTTGCGCACCGGCGGAGGTGCGAACGCCGTCGACGAATGCCACGCACAAATAGCCAACGGTTCCGTTTCTGTCCTCCGTCAGCATTGGGACGCTGACGTGCAGCTCGAACAGCGAAGCGTGGCTATCTCGCAGGACGGCCACGCTTTGCTCGGGAAGCTCACGGCGCGCAGACTGGAGTTGGATCTCGTCGGTGAAAAATTGTGTTGCGGTTGTGGAAACACGGGATCCATCCCACGCTTCTCCAGGCTGAATGTCAAGGGGCACCTCAAATTGTCGGCACGCCTGGTCAAGACTGATCCCGGCTACCACCCGGGTTTTCGTTCGTTGCGATGTGGCAATGCCTTCCCCTGCGGCGGGTCGCGCGATTTGGGCGCGGACGTAGAGCCGCGCACTGGTTGGCAACGACGCGACGTCGCCCTGCTTCACGTTCCACCAGGGGGATGGGAATGTGGCGTCGGCCGACGATTGCATTTGCGTTTCGTTGGCCGCGAAGGAGGCCACCAGCTGCAAGACATCGATCAGCGATGCCTCGCGAGAAAAGTCCCGCCGCCAAGCGATGCTACGAACGGTAAACGACGTTAAGGTGATAGGAACGACCGATTCACGACCTGCGGCGGCCGCCGCCGTGGACGAACCCGCAAGCGACACCCAATGTGGCTGGAATAGCATGCCGCCCGAGAGCGTGAAATGGGAGCGATACCCTTCGCACCCCGGTGGGTCCGGGGTTGCTTGCGACGGTGACGGCGTCTCGGCAAGAAGGCAGAACAAGTACTGCTCTGGCGAATCGCTTGCCGCCTTCATTTGAACGGAACCCTCCAGGGGCAAGAAAGCGGCCGATCGCGCCGCCTCGCTGAACTCGCGAAGCGTGATCGTGTGCTTCGACGCGGCACGAATGGTCACGCGTGCTGGGCCCGTGCCATCAGCAAAGAACGTATCGGGTCCATCTATCATCCAAGTGTGATTTGCTCCGCGACGCCGGAGCAAGCTGCAAGGATCCAGTAGCATGCGATCCACAAGGCTATTTGTGGGAGGTGCCCCCGTTACGGACAAGACGACTAACTCGACGTGGATTGTTGTGTCCGCGGTCGTGGAATCACTGGCATTGCCGAGAGCGCGGAAAGACGCCGGGAAAATGGAAACGTATGCGCTGCGATTGACGCCGCCCATGCCCGTCGGGCCCAACGAAGCCACTTGAACGTAGGATGTCGCCGCCCCTTCGACAGGGAGGGTGCCGTTGGGCGAGGTCCGTGCCAGGTTGCCCGAAGGGACCGCAAATGTTACGATAGGAGATGGCTGGCCCATCACACGCAGCACCATGAATAGTGTTAATGAGTGATCGGTCGATAACGACCGCGCTCGTTGTAACCCGGAGGTGGGGACGTCGCAAGAAAGCGAGGTGGAATCCATCGACGTGGCCGTGCAAGCCGCGGTCGCCGTCCAGCGTGTGGAAGCCGGGCTCGTGTCCGGCAGCTTGCTGGTGTTCGCTGTGTCCGAATGAGTGGACGTCTCGTCCGCAAGCCAAGACGGTATTGTCCAGTTGGCCGGAACCGACACGCCTTCCGGAACGATCGAGTCGATGAAGCCTGCGATGACATCGTCGACGGCAGCGCTACTTCTCATCCCGCGGAAGGCACCAGCGGTTGCCGGTGTGGCACTCTGTCCGGGCTTCACAACGACATCCCAAAACAACAGCGTCGGCGGCCAGTTCGTTCCTGCCACACGAGCAGCGGCCCTTTCCTCGGGCAGCAGCGGCCTCGGTGAGACCGTCGAGCTGCGACACGCGTCGTCCATGGCCGCGCTGCGCTGGGGCGGCGCAAACGTCATCGACGATGTGTCGCGAACGGGCCGATCGTCAGGGAAGGACACTCGGATGGTCGTGGTCGTCGTCGAATCGACGGACATGGTTGAGCCGATGGCAGCGGTCACGGCTGCGCGCGACGCGTTGGTGGACCACCACCACTTAGACGCTCGCAACACGCCCAGCGGCCGAACGATTTCCTTCGCCGTGCCGTTTACATCATCGAGAACCCAGACCGATGTGGAAGCGATCGTCCCTGAATGGGACGTGTTCCCGCAGTCGTTGCAGCCCAGCTGCACTCGAACCGCGTACAACTCGTTTGGAACCATATCCGCGGTTGTGATGGTACAAGTGACCTGGCCTTCGATGCCATCCCAGTTCAACAAGGGACAATCCACATCAGGAGGCGGTGTGCCCACGTTCGCCACCATCAGTTGCCGTAGGGTGATGGCTCTTGGCGGAAAGCCGAACGTGCCGATGATCGAAAGTGTCGCCTTTGGCGCGGTATCATCCGCCAGCACCACGACGTGGTCACCTTCTAGCGGGACGTCTCCACCGACCGCAGAAGGCGCACCGATGCCTGTCACACGGCCTGGACAAGCAACGCGCACGGTGGCCTGATCCCATATTGGTGCCAGCCAGTCAGACACGACAGCGGTGCTTTGCAAGTCGCTCGGCAGTTGTCGCTCGTAGCCGGCACGCGCTGTTTCACGGAACTTGTCCCACCACACCGCTTGGCGCAGACCACCGGAGTCCCCAAACAATGCCACAGCGCTGGCGAGTGATTTGATGTGCCACCCTGCGGTCGTGGTGCGGCCACAACCCAACTGCGAAAAGGGCGGAAACGAACGTCCCAGGGCGCTCGCCGACCATGAGACGACGCCGCACGTGGCTGGCAAAAGGTTGCCGATTCGAAAGTCGCCGCTTCCGTCGGGAAGCACATCGGCAGTGTAAAGGCAAAGCTGCATCTTCGACAGCGCACGAGCAACGGCAATGGTCACGTTCGGTTTCTCCATTGGGTTTTCGGGAGATCTGAGAACGCTGCCAAAGAAGGCTACGACGGAACCATGGACCGTCGCGTCGAAGTCGAGCAGGTCAGCGCCCTGAAATTCGACCGGTGCGGCGACGAGGCGGCCTTCAAACTCGACTTGGCTCAAGAAGTCAAAACCCGTCCCGTCCGACCCCGATAAAGGCCACGCCACTCGGTTCGACATCGACTTGACGGAAAACTTCTCCATCACGTTTAGCACGCAATTGCGGTCGATGAACGTCACCAATTCACTGCTCGCCTCGGCACCGGTCGTCGTCGCCGTTGTCGATAGAAACAAAAACGAGACGCGTAGGTGGTAAGTCGGCACTGGATCCAGCTGCGCCGCGGCGATCCTATTGACGGTGCACGACGCAACCACGACGTCGCCTTCGCCCACCCCCGTAGCTGGGGCGGTGGCGTTGGCGGCCGACTGCGACGCCGCGGCTGCCCCAGCGGAGATCGGTGTCGGCGCCAATGGCAGCGAACGACGGTACAATGTGACGCCGACGCATTGAAGGCCGCTATCATCGGGCGGCACGGCATCGGTGTCACTTGCGCCGGATGAGGCAAAATAGATCGAGAGACCCGCCGCGGTGAGATTGTTCTCAGATTTGACGAACTGCGCGGACCAGACGTCACCCTGCGCGAGACTGGTCACCGGGGATCGCTGAGAGGCCGCCTTCGTCAACGCTTGTGTCATGGCCGTCCGGTTGAATTGCAAGCGGAT
>ERZ1292630.208-Hain-H41-02um-R3-208-length-64181-cov-7_pt1 | contig 64181 bp, 57 predicted proteins | sample MGYA00564408_ERZ1292630 | MGnify/ENA primary metagenome ERZ1292630 (study PRJEB36523, sample SAMEA6512641) | groundwater metagenome | collected 2019-01-08 | study: AquaDiva: Metagenomics assemblies of 32 groundwater samples
CTCAAAACAACAATGATCTCTTCTGCAAAAAGTGTAGCCATCCCGGCATTAAGCGCATCTCCTAAATACGGAAGCCAAAGCTTATCCGTCGGAAGTTGCGGTAACAAAGATTTTGCATGCTCTAATATCGGAACTACCTCTTTTAACGTCTCAACCTTAGCGCCTAAAAGCGCATTTGCCATCGGAAGGTAAAATGCAGTTTCCGGAAATCCGATTTTCTGTTCAGGTCCTCTTTCTTTGATCGCTTTATTTAAAAAATCTTCTGCCTCTTTATATACCTGCCAAGCTCCGCGAATTGCTGCTTGCGCAACGAACTTAGACATAAAACCTCTCTTTCTCCTGGACAAATTCTATTATATCCGGATAACCGAAATTATCTTCTAACATACGCTCTTCCATTACGCGGCAAGGTAGACGCTCACGAATAATGCGGCTAAATACTCCGCTTTCCCGGATATCTCCGACTAAAACAGCGCCTACTAAAAATTCATCTTTAAAAATAAGCTTCTTATAAATATTATCTTTACGTTTTGATAAGTAAATTTCTTCTACGTTTTGCCCTTCAATATCTTTGGCATTATAAACACCTAATGAAACCAAAGGCAACCCGAAAAAATCTAATGAGTTCATCCCTAAAGACCCCTCGTAAGAAAGTGGATCCCCCGTCATATTAGCTCCGGCAATTCTGCCTTCCTCAACTGCCACAGGCCAGATCGCATTTATCGCAGGCTTTCCTAAAGTAATATCATATGCCTCTGCCACATCGCCTGCAGCATAGATATTAGGAAATGAACTCTGCATATGGTTATCTACCAGAATACCATTTGCTACCTTCATATCAGTATGCGCAATTATTTCTTTATTCGGTTCAACTCCCTTTCCCACTACCACAAAAGAAGCAGCAAAGGCTTTACCGTTATCAAGTTTTACGGCGCGCACTTCAGGGTCTCCGATAATTTCCACTACATCTTGTCCCAAAAGCAGCTCAATACCGTTTGCAAGCAGCCTCTCCTGCACAATCTCTGCTGCCTGAACATCAAGCATCTGCGAAAGGATTTGTTTTGATTTTATAACCACCTTTACCTCGACATTGCGCTTACGCAAGGCAGTTGCAGCTTTAAGGCCGACTAAACCTCCGCCTAAGACACATACTGAACGCGATAAATTTAACAGTCCATTAATTTGCAAGGCGTCTTTTAAAGTACGCAGTGCAAAAACTTCTTTCTTTTTAATGCCTTTGGTCTCGGGTAATTTCGCACGAGATCCGGTGGCAATAAGAAGCGAATCATACCCAACTTGCGTTTTATCTTCAAAAACCAATACCTGCTTTTTAGGATCGACTTTAATAACTTTCTTATTAAGTAAAAGCTCTATATTATTTTTCTGGTAGAAATCTTTGGCACGATAAAAGATTTTTGCTTTATCGGTTTCACCGGCGATAAAATAAGAAATCAGGCAGCGGCAATAAACCGGATATTCTTCGTCGGTAATAACCGTGATTAAGCTTACCTTATCACGCTTACGAATCGCCTCAACTGCTGAAATCCCTGCTGCGGAGTTACCGATAATTACGTATTTTTTCATAACATTATTCCCATATTATCGCCTTTGTTGGACAAGCTTTTAAACAAACCGGTTCAGGCTTATCCTTGCATTTATCGCAACGTAAAGGTATTTTCTTTTTGAGATCCGGCCTGATGGCGCCATACGGGCAACTCATCACGCACATCCAACATCCTACGCATCGTTTCTCATCATGAACAACCATCTCTTTTTCGGCATCATAAGTCAGCGCAAAAGCCATACAAGCATCAACACACTTTGGTTCTTTGCAATGCCGGCAGGAAACTGGATAATCTTTTCCTTTACTAGAAAGTATTTTCTTCCTCGGCCGCGCTAAATTTTCCTCAACTACCGCCTTAAGCAAATCCGAAACCTCCGAATGCGCCAAAGCGCACGCCACTTCGCAGGATTTGCAGCCGAGACATCTATCGACTCGATAATATAGACTTTTTATTTTTCCCATTTATACATCACCGGCGCTAAATTAAGCGCCTTACGTTTATTATCAATATGCGCAATCATCTTTTGCGCCATCACCTTGGGATCATCGCAAAAATCAAATCTTCCGCCGGTAACTCCTTCTATCTCATGCGTTAGATATTCAGTCAAATTTTTACTGCCTAATACCGCAAACGGGTTAGCTCCGAAGATTGTGTAAACTCCGGAAGCCACAAAATAAAATCCGATAGTAATTGCCTTCTCAGACATCCATTCAGGAGCAGCACCTGCTGCCGGGATATCGCTTAAATCCGTACCCAAACCTCCTTCGGCAATAATAGCAGAAGCTGCAGTTAGAATACGGCTATTATCTACACATGAGCCAAGATGCAGTACTGGAGGGATCCCTACTGCCTCACAAATTTCCTGCAAACCTTTACCTGCATATTTTATTGCTGCTTCAGGCACTAAAAGCCCTTGTTTTGCGCAGGCAATCGCAGAGCAACCGGTCTGTAAAACCAAAACATCATGCTTTATCAATTCTTTAACCAGTTCGGTATGAAAATAATCATGCGTCTGCCTGGGATTATTACAGCCGACAACTCCTGCTAAACCACGCAACCTTCCTGAAATAATTGCTTCGTTAAGTGGTTTATAAGTAGAACGATAATGGCCGCCAAGCATCTGAAAGATCACTTCCTTGGTAAAACCAGCGACCAGATCCATCTCTTCTTTAGGAATATTTATTTTCTCTTTATTACGGCAGGAGAAATTTTCCACCCCCATTTTAATGATTTGCTTTGCGGTTTCATAAGCATCTTTAGGATCAAATTCAACATGGATTACTCCCGGAAAACGCGCTTTGGAATTTGTTGTTACAAGTTTTGTATGGAAACAGCTTGCGACCTCTTTGAGCGCTGGCATAATACACTGCACATCTACCATCATTACCTCAACTGCTCCTGTAACAATAGCAAGTTCCTGCTGCAGAAAATTTCCGGCAACCGGTATACCATGACGCATTAGTACTTCATTTGCCGTACAACAGATACCAGCTAAATTTATTCCTTTTGCTCCAACGCTTTGCGCAAGCTTAAGTAATTCCGGATCTTGTGAAGCCCTTACTGCCATTTCCGATAAAACCGGTTCATGTCCATGCACAACAATATTAACGTGATCCTCTTTAAGTACACCTAAATTAACTTTTCCTCTTATTGGCTCGGGGCTTCCTAAAATAATATCCTGAACATCTGTTGCAATCATTGAACCGCCCCAGCCATCAGATAAAGCGCAGCGCAACCCCGACTGGATCAGATTTTTATAGTCGTTATCTACACCCATTGTTGTAGTATGCAAAAGTTCCACTACCTCCCGGTCAATCCCGCGCGGAGTAATCCCCAGGCGCTTCCAGATCTGTTGGCGCTTTTGCGGAGCGCGTTTTGTAAAGGTGAGCTCTCCTTCCTGCTTACCAAATTCTTCAAGCAGTTTTTTAGAAAGCTCTTTTGCTATCTGCTCCTCAGGCTTATTTATATCTATGCCAAATTCTTCTGCTAAAACTTTTAATTTTTCCGGGTCAAGAATTCCGTATTCATGGCTATGGCCGTGACCGTGTTTATCTGTACCATGATTCTGATTTTTCGTAATTAGCGATAATGCATTTGCCACATCTCTTCCATGGTCTGAATGAGCTGACGCTCCGACGGCAATTTTGCGCGCTAAATTACGCGCAGCAATCGTATCGGCATTTGCTCCGCATACACCAACTTGAGCTCCTTCTCCAAACGGATCGATCCGGCAAGGCCCCATGTTACAAACCGTGCAACATACCCCGAGTTGCCCAAAACCGCATTGAGGCTGCTGCAGCTCAAACCGATCCCATACAGTCTGGATATCTTCTTTTTCCGCTTTCTTGAGCATCTCTTGCGTTGCTTTATCTATGGATTTTTGCTTAACGTCGGACATTGCTTCCCCCTTATGAAATGGTGACAAGACACAAGTGACAAGTCACAAACAAAAATTTATAAATGACAACCGAAACGACAACCTATTTAATAATTAAACGATGTTACTATTTTACTACACAAATTGATTTATTTAAACTAGAGATATTGCCTTTTTTATCTTTTACAAAACAATATACTCTATATACCCCTTCTTTTTCCGGGCTTTTAATCCGCACTTTACTTCCTTCTCCGATAACTTCAGCATCAACATAACTATTTACGTAATATTGCAACACCCCTTCTTTAGCTGTACTCAGGAAATATTCATAATTATAATTATCTTTATTAATATCAGGCATCCGAACTTCGACTTCTATCGATTCCCCGGGGCTTAGAGCTTCGACTTTACTCAATATTAAATGTTTAATTTTTGGCGCAGAATAAGGGGCTGTCTTCCCGGTAAATATTTCATAAACTACCCAGTAAGATTGCCTTTTAAAATTTCCTTCATTGATATTCCACCATGTCATAGTTTCCTGCGTGGTTTCACCAAGATGAAAAACAAACCCGCCCAAATTATAATTTTTAAAACTCAAAATCTGATTAGTAAAATCTTTATACAACAAAGCCTTATTATAATCACTTAGCTCTTCAGACTTACCATTTGAATCTTTTGGCCTTTGTTCCGTTAAATATGGCCCATATTCGGTAAATATATAAGGCTTATTAAAACCAAGAAAATCCCATTGCGAATGAAACGCCCTAATACTGCCATAAGCATTCATTCCGACGATATCTAAACTCGGAACGTATTTTTTTAAATAAGGTAGGTCCAGATAACCTGCAGAAGCATAAATAACTGGATGATACGGATCAATTCCATGCACTTCCTGGATAAGTTCTTCTAAAAAAGAACATAAAGCAAACTTCTCTTCCTCGGATTTTGTAAAAAATATCGCTTCATTGCCGATATTCCACATTAGCACAGCAGGATGATCTTTAAACTCTTCAACGTAAGATAAAACTTCCTTACGCTTATTTTTCTTATAATCATTATCCCCTATATAACTAAACCCTTTTTCAGAATCAGCCCAATTCAACCAGATCCCAACATCAACCATTAATCCATACTTAGATGCCTTATCCAGATATTCTTTTGTACCCTGATCAATACCCCAAGTCCTTACGCAATTTGCTCCTAATTCTTTGGCTAATTTCAAATAATCTTCTTTTTTCTTTCCTTCAGCCACCCCGCAACCTACACCTTTAATATAAAACGGATTACCATCAACTAATAAATTCCAACTGCCTTTTTCCCCTTCTATTTTCACTTCTTTTGCTCCTTGCGCATAAGAATTAATTAAGCAGATAAAAAACGCAACTAAACATATCCTTGTAATCCGAAATATCAAATTCATTTTATAAAAAACTTCGAAAACTACCGAAGCGTCCCCTAGTTTTTTCTAGTTTTTAAATTTAGCTAAGTCCAGCCGCCTCAATTACTCTCGGCACATATTTATCCCAGCCAATAGGCATAATATGAATACCGTCGCACATCGGCTTTAATTCTTTAATCAGCCGGACTGCGATTTCAACACAAGTAGCAGCTTTATCTTTGGTTGTTTCCATTTCTTTGATCAGATTATCGGGAACAAATACTCCTGCGACATTTTTATTCATAAAGCGTGCCATACCAGCTGACTTAAGCAGGACAATACCAGCTAAAATTTTAGTTTTAAGATGTTTTGTTTTACTTAAAAAATTCTCAAAAGTTTTTACATCATAGATTGCCTGAGTCTGGAAAAATTCTGCACCCGCTTCAATCTTTTTTTCCATTTTAATAATTTGTGGCTCAATTGGCTCTGCTCCTGGATTTACTACGGCCCCTGCAAAAAAAGCCGGAGCCCTTCCTTCAAGTTTATTCCCGTTCATATCTGTGCCAGATTTAAGCTTTCCCACTACTTGCAGAAGTTGTACTGAATCAAGATCAAAAACCGGTTTTGCATCAGGATGATCCCCGGCAAAAGGATGATCTCCTGTCAAGATTAAGACATTCTCGATTCCCATGCTTGCTGCAGAAAGTAAATCTGATTGCAAAGCAAGGCGATTTCGGTCACGGCAAGTAAGCTGATATATCGGATCAAAACCCTTTTGTTTAAGTAGCGCGCAAACTGATAATGAACCAAGGCGCATCACCGAACTCTGCAGATCCGTAACATTGATTGCATCGGTAAACTCACGGATTGACTCAGCATCTTCTAAGATCTTGTGAGTTTCTATTCCCTTTGGCGGGCCGATCTCTGAAGTAACAACAAATTCACCGGATAATAATTTTTCTTTAAAAGTCATTTTACAGTAAGCTCCTGGGTTTCCAGTGGCCAGTGACAAGTCACATGTTAGAGGGCACTTCTTCAGGGACATTTCTTAACATGCAAACAATATCTTAAGAAATGTCCCTAACTGTTAAAAAGTGTCCCTATACTTTGCAGCCTCAACCAAATTCCGCATCAACATCGTCACGGTAAGCGGGCCGACTCCGCCGGGAACAGGAGTGATCCAGGAAGCGCGCTTTGCTGCCTCATCAAACTCTACATCGCCGACGATTTTATCACCCACACGGTTAATTCCCACATCTATTACTACAGCGCCATCTTTAACCCACTCGCCTTTAATTAATCCGGCCCTTCCAACTGCTACAATTAAAACCTCTGCTTTTCTTACATGCTCATCTAATTTCCCGGCTTTACTTGTGCCAATATGACAAACTGTTACAGTAGCAAATTTATCAAGTAACATTAAAGCAAGCGGCTTTCCAACGATTTCACTATGCCCCACAATTACAACTTCTTTACCGTATAAATCTAAACCCGTAACATTAAGCAGCTCCATTACTGCCGCAGCTGTGCAAGGCAAGACCTTTGCCTTACCAAAAATAATCTTACCGATATTTTCCGGATGCATACCTTCAACATCTTTATCTGAAGCAACATAATTACTGACCTTTTTATAATCGATATGCGCAGGAAGAGGCATTTGTATAATAATGCCATTTACCGAATTATCCGTATTTAATTTTTTAATTAAACTAATAAGCTCTTCTTCAGTTGTGCTTTGAGCCATTTTCTCATGACGGTATTCAATCCCTAAACTTTCAGAAACTTTGCGTTGTGATTTTACATAAACATCCGCACCTGCATTTTCGCCTACCTGGATGCTTGCCAATACAGGCGGTTTTGATAACCCCTCAACCTTAGCCTTTATCTCAAGCTTAATCCTATCTGCAACCGGCTTACCTTCCAATAAGTTTGCCAACATTCTCCTCCGTTTTTGTACGGATAATTTTAGAGTTCTTTATAAGCGCGCATAATTCTTTCTCGATTTTCAGCATCAGTTTTTTATCATCAAAGTTAGCTAAATTTATCCGGACATTAACTGCGGCAGTACTTACTGCTGCCTCAAGTAAAACTGCAGCTACTGCCACATCACTTATTAGATTACGATTGCCTTTTTTGATTAAAGGTGGACAAAGTTTAAGTGCATCAAGAGCTAGCCAACAAACCGAAAGAGGGATTTTTAATGACTGTTTTATATTTTTGCTCTTATAGGCTTCGACATCTTGATCAACTAAATCTAGGAATGCTTTGCGCAATTTTTCAGAACTATTAAGAATTTTTTTAAGCTCTAATTCATAACCAGAATATTTTGGTTTACCAATAGTAAAATTTACCACCATTGAAATAAGCGCAGCCCCCATTGCCGCAGACAATGCTGCAGCAGATCCGCCTCCCGGAGTAGGCAACTTTGCTGCTAAGTCGTCTAGGTATCGTTTAAGAGATAAATTTTTATACATAATTTTAGTTCTGTGTAATGTTAGATGTGTAAAGTGTAATGTGAGTTTAATGGTTTATTGTGTAATGGAAAAACCTATTTGCTTGGTATTTCCTTTACACATAGTTTCATTACACCAGCATTACACATTACACAATCCACATTACACAAATCACGATAATCCTACAACATTACCCTTACTATCCAGATCCATCTTCTCACCTGCCGGATGACTTGGAAGTCCGGGCATAGTCTGCATTGTTCCGCATAAAGGATAAAGAAAACCAGCGCCTGCCGAAAGCCTGATATCTCTTACCGGCAGCGTAAAACCGCTTGGCCTACCTTTTAAATTAGGATCATGTGATAACGAAAGATGTGTCTTTGCCATACAGATCATTAAATTCCCAAAGCCGCGCTCGGTAAAACTTTCAATCTTCTCTTCGGCAAGAGGTGCATACTCAACATCTTTTGCCCCGTAAATTTTTGTTGCAATAGTATAAATCTTATCTTTAATAGGCATATCAAGCGGATAAAGACAACTAAACTTCTTTTTCTCATCAGATGCAGCTACAACGGATTTAGCTAGTTCTACTCCGCCCTTTGAACCCATTCGCCATAAACGGCTTTCATCACAAGCATACGCACCAAATTCAAGCGCTTTTTTACGTACAAACTCAATCTCTTTATCGGTATCTGCGTCAAAACGATTTACCGCCACTACCACCGGAATTCCAAACTGCTTAATATTTTCAATTTGTTTAGCAAGATTTACGATTCCTTCTTCAATTGCCGGAATATTTTCAGTTAATAATCCTTCATCAAGAGGTTTACCTGCTACAATCTTAAAATGTCCGCTATGGGCTTTAAGCGCTCGGATAGAACAAACTAACACCGCCGCATCCGCAGCTAAACCACTTACGCGGCATTTAATATCAAAAAATTTCTCTGCCCCACAATCTGCTCCAAAACCTGCTTCTGTAACCACAAAATCCGAACAAGCCAAAGCAATCCGATCGGCAATAATCGAGCTATTACCATGAGCAATATTAGCAAATGGCCCGGCATGCACAAAACAAGGAGTATTTTCAATAGTCTGTATTAGATTAGGTTTGATCGCATCTTTTAAAAGCACTGCCATTGCTCCATCTACTTTTAAATCAGCAGTAGTTACGGGCCTACCGTCGGTAGTCTCAGCAACAATAATCTTACTGATCCTTTGACGCAAATCTTTTAAATCCTTAGAAAGCGCTAAAATCGCCATGATCTCCGAAGCTACAGTAATATCAAAACCGCTATCCCGCGGTATACCGTCATTTTCTGTACCCAAGCCAATTTTTATATTACGCAAAGCCCGGTCGCTGACATCCATTACCCTGCGCCAATAAATCTTATTTAAGTCAATGCCTAGCGTATTCTTTTTAAAGATAGAGTTATCTAAAACTGCGGAAGCCAAGTTATGCGCCAGGCCAATTGCGTGCACATCACCGGTAAAATGCAGGTTAAACTCCTCCATCGGAAGCACTTGAGAATAACCTCCGCCGGCTGCTCCCCCTTTTATTCCAAATACCGGGCCAAGAGATGGCTGACGGATACAGGCGGAAGTAAATTTTCCGATTCTATTTAACGCCATGGATAAACCTATAGTAGTTACGGTTTTTCCTTCGCCTAAAGGCGTAGGAGTAATAGCGCTTACTAAAATGTACTTACCTCTTTTACGGGATTTTATTTCTTTTAGAATGTCGAGATCGATTTTGGCGATGGATTTGCCGTATGGAATAAGATATTTCGATTTAATTTTTAACTTGCGGGCGATTTTTTCAATTGGGAAGGTTTTAGCTTTCTGTGCGATTTGGATATCAGACAACATATCTTTTTCCCTCGCTAGATAGGCGAATCAAATGCGTTTTTGATAACCCTTATCGGCTCAACCTGATTAACTTCAATGCAAACAACATCAAAACGACAGTTACAATCTAATTTTTTCTGTGACTTCAGGTAACACAAAGCCACTTTCGCAATATGGCGTTGTTTTACCGCATTAACTGCATCTTCAGGCAAGCCAAAATTACGGCTTGAGCGCGATTTTACCTCAATAAAACAAATTATTCCGCGATCTTCTGCGATTATATCTATTTCACCTAAGCGCGTACGATAATTACGCTTCAGAATCTTGTAACCTAAATTGCTTAAAAACCGCGCTGCTTCTTCTTCATGAAGGCTGCCCTTACTACGCGTGTGCAAGGCCATTCAAGAAACTTCTACGATGAATTATAGAAACACCGTATTTAATTAAATTTTGGCGATGCAAAAGAGTACCGTACCCTTTATGCCGTCTAAAGCCCCATTGCGGAAAAGCCTTATCGTAAATCTCCATGATCCTGTCTCGCGTAACTTTAGCCACGATAGAAGCAGCGGCAATAGATTTTGAAAGAGCATCACCATCAATAATAAAACTCTTATCTGCTTCTATTTTTACAGGAACTTTACCGTCAATTAGTATATGAAACTTTTTTCCTAAAATTTGAGGATATTTAGAAAGCAGGCTGCTAACTGCTATCTCCATCGCTCGCGCAGTCGCCTGTAGAATATTAATCCGGTCAATTACAGTTTCACTTACCAAGCCTACCCCAAAAGGACAAGCTTTAGTAATAGCAAGATATGCAACTTCGCGATTTGCAGAGCTTAATTTCTTGGAATCATCAATCCGGCAGGAATCTTTAAAATTTCCCAAAACTACGGCTGCGGCAACCACAGGCCCAGCTAAAGGGCCACGGCCCGCCTCATCAATACCAATGATAAAATCGTAACCTTGTTTCCGAAGTTTATGTTCAAAACTTAATGTTGCGTGCACAAAGACACCTGCTTGCAGGTTAAGTTTTAGGCTTTTACTTCTTCTTCCCGTGCTACGCCGGTCTCGATTTTAGTAGCGCGTTTTCCGATTCTACCGCGAAGATAATACAATTTTGCGCGTTTTACTTTTCCCGTATGTATCACTTCAATACGCTCAATGCTCGGAGAATGCGCCATAAATACGCGCTCTATTCCTTCTCCGTAAGAAACCTTGCGCACGGTAAAATTAACATCTACACCGTTACCGCACTTAGAAATAACCACGCCTTCAAAAGGATGCAATCTTACCTTGTCTCCTTCCGGAATACGGGTAAAAACCTTAACGGTATCTCCCACACCAAAAGCAGGAATTCCTTTTTTTAGATTAGCCTGTTGAACTATTTTTAATTTGTCCATTAGAACTTTCCCCTTTCCTCTCTTTTTCTTTCTTTTTTCGCCTTTTGCGAATCCGCCTCTGGCGGAAATAAATCCGGACGCTTACGTTTAGTCAACTTTAACGCCGCTTCTTTTCTCCATTGAGATATTTTTTGATGGTCACCGGAAAGCAGAACCTCCGGTACCGGCCACCCCCTAAAATCCGCGGGACGGCTGTATTGCGGATACTCTAATACATTACCTTCAAATGACTCAAAATTCAAGGAATTTTTATCACCTAACACTCCAGGAAGCAAGCGCGTTATAGTATCCACCAAAACCATTGCCGGTAACTCTCCTCCGGTTAAAACATAATCGCCTATAGAAAGTTCTTCATCAACCAAATATTGGCTTACCCGCTCATCTACTCCTTCATAACGGCCACAGATTAAAATCAAATGTTTTTCTTTAGATAATTTTTTAGCTAATTTCTGGTTTAAAGTTTTACCTCTAGGGCTCATTAACACAACCAAAGGCTTGCGAATTCGGATTACGGGTAACGGGTTACGGGTAACGGGTTTTTTCGTATCCCGTATTATACTTTCCACCGCTCTAAATATCGGCTCAGCCTGCATCAACATTCCTGATCCGCCTCCAAAAGGCCGATCATCAACTTTATGATGTTTATCAAGGGTAAAATCTCTTAAATCATGCACCTTAATGGTTATTTTCTTCTTTTCCTGCGCGCGCTTTAAAATAGATTCCTCAAGCACAGGCTTAAACATATCAGGGAATATAGTTATGATATCAATGCGCATATTTTGTCAAAAATTCCTTTTTAAATTCTAGAAACCTATCTTTGCTAATTGCTTATCTAATTTGCCGCATAAGATTAAGATAAAAATGGATGTTATGCAACGATACTAGCCTTAATCCAAGCGCCTCTTCAGCATTAAACAAATGCCTCAAATACGCACGGGAAAAATTTTTACAAGTGTAACAATCGCAAGCTGGATCTAAACTGGTAAAATCTTTAGAATAAACTGCATTGCGCACAATAATTTTTCCTTGGCTAGTAAATGCCGTGCCATTCCTTCCATAACGAGTAGGAATTACACAATCAAACATATCTACCCCTAAACCAACTGCTTCAAGGATATCTTCCGGCATTCCCACACCCATAAGATAACGCGGCTTATCCTGAGGCAAATGCGGAGCTGTTACAGAAACAATATTACACATTAACTCCTGTGGCTCTCCAACAGAAACTCCTCCTATAGCATAACCTTCAAAACCAATTTCAACAATACGCTGAGCGCACTCTTTGCGCAAATCATCATAAGTTGCACCTTGAACTATTCCAAACAATAGTTGTCGTATTTCGTTATCTTTTTTACCATTGACCATTGACCATTGACCATTGACCGCTTTTGACCTCTTTGCCCACGCAATCGTCCGCTCCATCGCCTGCTGCGCATGATCTTTAGCACAAGGATAATGCGCGCATTCATCTAAAGGCATCATGATATCGCTTCCTAGAACCTGCTGGATCCTAATTACCTCTTCAGGGGTAAGCATGATTTTCTTACCGTCAATATGCGATTGAAAAGATACTCCCTCATCAGTTATCTTACGCAACAAAGCCAAGCTAAAAATCTGATATCCCCCTGAATCCGTAAGTATCGGTTTATCCCAAGAGATTAATTTATGCAACCCTCCGGCTTTAGCTATAATCTCTAACCCCGGCCTTAAATAAAGATGATAGGTATTACCTAAAATAATCTGCGCGCCGCTTTCTGTCAACTCTCCGGGCGAAAGAGTTTTTACCGTCCCCTGCGTGCCTACCGGCATAAAACAGGGAGTTTCAATCAAACCGCGAGAAAGACAGAGTTTACCTGTCCGCGCATCACTTGATTTATCTTTATGGATGAATTCAAAAATTTCTGACATAATTTATTAGTAGTTAATTTTATAAACTAAAATTCTTCCTGCGCCGTGTTGCATCTTTTTTTCATAAAACAGCTTAAAATGCTTTAAACCGCTTCCTTCCAGGTAATAAAGACGCGTAAGCAAAGATTGCACAAGTTTTACATGGGCGACAACCATCCTATATTTATCTTCATCTTTATTTTTAATTAAAATAGCGGCGATATTTTGATCGCCATTAACTAACTGCTCTCTTGTATTGCCATCTTGATAATAGATAATCTTCCCCGGTAAAATCCAGGCATTACTTCGGTAATCATAGAAATAAGTTTCAAAGGTAGCAGGATCTACCCATAAACTTTTATCAAAAAATATCAAGCCATCCATTCCTTTGGATCCCTGCGATTCTCCATAAAAAGGCAGTCCCGGAAAAAATTTAGAATCATCCTTTATGCTATAATTATAAATGCTGCTAAGCGAATCTATAAACGTTTTATCAATCATCAAATAAACCGGCCTTAGTCGGTTTTGCCCTGGATTTAACAGTTTTATAATTTTAACTGCTTCCTCTTCATCGCTTGAACATAAAACCTTGGCTAACTGATGGGATTCGGAGGAATTATTCATGTCTGCGTCTAAAATAACCCCCCTTCCAGAATAAGTTTTTATCCAGCCACCGAAATTCCACCAAGAATAAATAACAGCATCTTTTTCAGTATTTATTTTAATTTTAGAAAAAACATCCGCAAAGTCATTATTCATCAAAGGAAGAAGCGCACTAGAAAAATTAAAACCTCTGGTTAAAAACAACGGGACAACTAAAATACAAATTAACAGAAAAATAACTTCTTTCTTAAATAAAACAGTTTTTTTATACTGATTCAAAAATCTTTCAAGAAAATAAACTCCTTTTTCTAAAATTAAACCAACTATTAGAGTTACCGGTAAAACTAATAACATATTAAATTTTTCTGTATATTTTGATAATAAAAAAACAATAATAATCCATAAAGAAAACAATAGCCCGATAAATTTTTTTCCTCCTCTGTCTTCTCCCCTGCTAAACAAAACTAACCTTATGCAAAAGAAAGAAGAAATAAGCAATACCGCTTGCCCTCCTAAAGAAAAAATTAACTCATTAAGAAAAAATACGTTAGGATTATCTGCCTTGCCAGCAAACTTTAACCACCCCAGAATAGGCATTAAAAGGCTTTTTGTTCCTAAAAAAATTGCCACGAATAAAAATGAGGTTGTAAAAAATATTAAAGACACATTAAGAAATACTCTAAAGTTAACATTAAAATCGTTATCTTCTTTACGGGAAAACAAAATCAACAAATACAAGAATAACGTAACTAAAATTAAATCTAATAAAATCCACCAGACCTCAGAAATAAAAGAAAATAAACCAATAGAAATTCCTGCGCCTATAATTAATATAGTTCTGCCAATTGTCGTTAAACGCGTGTTAAAACTTAAAAAAATCAGGTAAGTTATAAGTAAAGAAAAGAAAATATTATACGGCTCAAGGCCTGCCCAACCAACTGTAGTTTTACTTAAAACCACAGGAACAGACCAAAATGTAAGAATTACAAAAAAACCACCGATATTTATACCCCCCATACCTAAGGTTTGTAAAAAATAAAAAAGTAATACTAACGTCAGGGCCATTATAAAAAGCGGCAAGTAATACGCAACCTTAACGGGTAATTGATAACCTTCGTATCCTAAAATATAGGCATCTTTTTTTTCATCCTGCCAGTAAGACTTCGTAGTTTTTTTCTGATCATCAGAAAAACTATCTGCAGAAAGCAAAAAAGCAGGCAAAATTCTTAAAAACAAACTTACTGCTAAAGCAACAACTAACAAGATAAAATTTACTTTTTTAATTCTAAACATAAAACTCCTTTTTATTTCCAGTCTATAGAATAAAGCTTATAAAAGAGCCAGTCATTATCTTTTAATTTTTCTTTAATAAAAATTTTGTAGTATTTTAATCCTTCACCGTTAAAAAAATACAGCTTAGTAAAAACAGAATCTGCTGCCAATTCGTCTAAATAGACCAGAAGATATTTATCTTTTCCATCATTTTTCACAAGTACTACGGAAAAATCTACAGTATTTTCTAAAAATTTCTTTTCTTTTATCGTGCCATCTTCCAGATATATTAAGCTCTTGGGATATTTCCAACTACGACTTTTTCCGTCATAGCAATAAACATTTTTCTTGTCCAAATCCGCCCAACATCCATTAGAAAAAAATATTTTGTTTGACTCCCTGCGTATCTGAGCCTGCTCTGCGTACGTACTAAAAACTTTCGAAATCCACAACGAAGCTTTATCCGGGTTAAAAGACAACAACTCCTTATGCAGGCCAGACGCATCCTTAAAAGAATAGCCATACTTACTCTGTAGTATCCTGATGAAATCAATGGTTTTATCTTTTTTAAACTCTTCATAAATTTCAGCCTTTTTGAAATTCCAATTACCTAAAAATGATATCGCATTAAGTTTAGACGCTAAAGTCGGGTCAAATAAAAAATAGGCTTTTTTTGGATTATGAGTGCTGAGAATAATTTTATCTATTTGATCGGTTTTTGTTAAATATTTTGTAAGGAACTTGCGGGCAGAATCCTTATCAAGTAAAATTATATCACTTAAGATTTCAAGGCTTTTACGCTTATCAAATCCTAAGCTACAAAGATCCTCGAAAGCCATGTTAGAGCCAGAGTTAAGCATGCGCAATATCCCATAAGACTCCTGCTCATCTCTAGCCAACATCGCCCTGCCCATCCAATAAGCAATAGGTGTATTCTGCGTTGCGCCATCAAATATTACAGGCCTATCCGCTATAGCTTTAAATAAATGCCCAAAATCCCACCAACTATTGATAATTGAGCCCTGCGGAGTACTTGCTTTTATCTTTATAAGAAAACTCTCGAAATCCCTGTGCATCATTGGAACAACTCTACTGCTGTAAATATAAGCATTTCCCCAGAATAAAAAAACCATCGTCATAAATAAGATAATCATTAAAACAATTTTTTTATTAATTTCATTAAACCGTTTGATTTTAAGTCCGCTCAGAAAATAATATATCTTTTCAAGGCCTAAGCCAAACGATATGGAAATTGGCATTACAAGCATAATTTCGAATCTCGCAGCTGATTGGGAAACTAACAAAAATACAAAAATCCAGACAACAAACAACATTACCGCAAATTGGCGGTGTAAATCAGCATCCGAACTTTTTTTAAAAATCGTAAGAAACAGATACCACAGGCTGACAAAAAGCAACAACATCCCGCCTGTCCCATTTATAATTGAGACAAAAGGCATTTTTCTTAATTCTTGCACGGTGAGAAACGTATTCGGCCAAAAATTATTAATAGTTAAATTTTTAGTGTAAAATAAATTAATTAACCCGACAAAGAAATTTTTGAATACACCCCAGCCAGAGATTAAACAAACTAAAACAGACGAAAATAGAATAAAAATCAGGAATGATTTTACAGGCTCCAGGACTTCTATTCTTTTATCGGTTTTATTATTCATGTATAAATTAAGCAAATAATACAGGCCGGAAAAAATTAAAATATCGAAAATATACCACCAGCCATCCCAGGTAAAAGAAAAAAGCGCTATACTAATCCCGGTTAAAAAAGCAAATAATATCTTTCTTTTTAATGAAAAACCCGGATTTATGCTTAAATAAAATAACCAAACTGTCAATAAGGAGAATAAAATCACGTAGGGGTCAGTATCAAACCATCCTGCCATGCTCCTGCTAAGTAAAATAGGGGATAACCACAAAGTTATACTTGCAAAAAAACCGGCGATATTAAGATGATTTTTACTGATACTGGAGCATAAATAAAACAATATAACCAATAAAAAAGCGGTAATTAGCACCGGTAAATAAAAAACTACACTTATCAAAGATACTCCGGGAACTAACAACCGAATAAACTTATAAATATAAGCGCTAAGGTAGACATGAAAATTTTTATGCATGCTCACTCTAGCCTGGAATCCCTTAGGTGCTAGCATATAATCATCATAATAAATTTTATTTTTACTGCTTGTTTCTATTTTTCCGGTTTGGACTAAATTCCTGGTCAATCTAAACCAATGGTAGGGGTCAATTTCAAGCAAATACGTCTGGCCGCGATCATCTTGCCAATAAGACTTAAATTCTTTTTGTTTATTTACAACCAAATCTTTAATTTTATTTTTTTCGTTCTTTTTCTTATCATCTAAGATTTTTTGCACTAATATATTTTTCTCATCCAAAGAAACTAAACTATCGCTGCTATTACTTACTTTATTGTAAGCATCTAAAAACAGCTCTTGATTAACTTTACCAACCGCCATATCTTTTGTAAACGGCAGCCAACCAGGCAGTATTCTAAAACCAATATTCACAACAAGAATTACTGCCAGAAAAACTAAATTTATATGTTTTGTTTTAAGTTTCATGTTAAAAACATGGCATCGCCATAGCTATAAAACCGGTATTTTTCATCAATCGCTTTCTTATAAGCTTCCCGCATAAGTTCCATCCCGCCAAAAGCAGAAACCAACATAAGAAGTGTGGTGCGCGGCAGGTGAAAATTAGTAATAAGCGCATCGGTAAACCTAAATTTATATCCCGGATAAATAAAAATTTCTGTAGATCCGGAAGCCTTACCTTCTGCGAAGCTCTCAAGAACACGGCAAGCAGTTGTACCTACGGCAATAACCCTGCCGCCATTATTCTTAGTGCGGATAATTTTTTCTTCTGCATCCTTACTGATGAAAAAATCTTCCGCTTCCATACGATGGCACATTATATCTTCATCCTTTACCGGCTTAAATGTGCCCCATCCGACATGTAAAGTTACAAAAGCAACCTGAACACCATTTTTTTTTATTTTTTCAAGAAGGCCGGTAGTAAAATGTAACCCTGCGGTAGGAGAAGCCACAGCGCCTTCTATCTTAGAATAAACAGTCTGATAATCAAGATCGTCAGTTTCACAAGCAGGACGCTTAATATACGGCGGTAAGGGAATAACCGCGTACTTACGAATAAGTTCTAAATCTGAGCTAGAAAATGATATTTTATTTTTTCCTACAATTTTAGCAGAAAGAGCTCCCTCGTTAAAAAATATCTCCTCTTTCTCTTTTAACCTTCCCGGCCTCAATAATGCTTCAAAAACAGGGCCTTTTTCCTGCTTAAGTAAAAAAACTTCTACCTTACCTCCGCTTTTACGCCGGCCAAAAAGCCTACACTTAACCACCTTCGTATCATTAAGCACCAGGAGATCTCCCGGACGCAGATATTCTAGTATATTACTAAAAATATCCTGGTTTAAATCTCTATTTAAACGATTTACTACCAGAAGCCTTGCCGCATCGCGCTCTTTAAGCGGATGCTGAGCAATCAGTTCCTTAGGCAAATTATAATCGAAGTCAGATAGTTTCATAAGTCGTCTTTTTAGGGACACTTCTTACAGGGACATCTCTTGACAGGCAAATTACTTGTTAAGAGATGTCCCTAACGTTAAGAAGTGTCCCTGACACTCAATACGCCGTACTAATTTATTATTTTAAATTTGTAATCTCCGCGCCCGGATAATAATATTGTAAAATCTTGTGATAATCAAACCCGGCTTTCGCTTGAAAATATGCTCCCCACTGGCACATTCCCACTCCATGGCCCCAGCCTACACCTTCAAAAACAGCATCTTTTCCCACTACCTCTACGGTAAGATGAAGGCTCTTTATATAATTCGGCCCAAGTGCCGCACGCAGATTTTTAGCAGAAATATCTACGGGGTTACCTTCGCTTGTAATCCGTAAATTAGCGGCTCTAGAGGAAGCAGTTTTATCTAATATAGCCATAGATTCAATAGGGCCTGTTTTAATTCCGTAATCAAGAAGCTTTTCTCTAATTTTACGCAGAGAAAAACTCGCTTGCCAATAATAATGCGGAGAGTTTGTGCAATAATTACAAACTACTCCTTTTAACGGCGCTATATCTATACTCCATAGAACCGAGGCATCTTCAGTATGGCCTCCGCAACAGGCATGGTAATAAGTAGGAAACCCCTGGCCGTTAAAATCTAAAACTTGTCCACGCGTCTCTCCAACTGCTTTGTTGGTACGATAACGCTCAGAAGTTTTCCCGCCGTAAACTTGCGAATAAATATCTGCGGTGAGATCATAATCTTTATTTACAGGGTAATTGACCTGATAAACGGCATAACTTCTACTTACCACTGCTTGAGCCTTCAGGGCCTCAAACGGCCAATAATGCGAAACTTCATGATATAATATGCCTTTAATATAATCTTCAAGACCCAGATGATTTACAGCTAAAAGCTTACCCGATGTTTGCAAAATAAACTCTATATCCCCTCTAAAATAACGATTATCAAGAGCTAACGAACTTAAATTAGCATCAGTACGAATTCGCAGGCGCTTAATAGGAAAAAATTTTCCTCCTACAAAAATACCTCCTTCCCCAATAGCAACCGCGCTATTTAGATCTTTACCGCGCAAAAGAATACGTTCGGCTTGTGTATCTTCTATTTCATATAGACCTCGAATTTTAAGTTGAACGGAAGAAAAATCGCGATTTACCGCAATCCTTACCTGGCTAGATTCTTGAGCATAAAGATTGACTAATAATCCGATGCTACAGAAAAAAATTACCAGAAAAAATTTTCGCATACTTACCGCTTAAACCTTTCAACCTCTGAATAAATACAACCACAGTAGTTTTGACAATAAATACCTTGCTCTTTTGCTTCCTGATGCGCTTTGCGAAATCCAGGACGAAAATCCGTATAATAAAACTCTACCCCTACCTCTTTTGCAACATCCTCTCCTATATCCTTAATTGCTTCTTGATTTTGATATGGACTAACTAACAAAGTGGTAGAAAAATGGCTAAAACCTTTATTTTTTGCCTCTAGTGCGGTCATGCCCAAACGCAGTTTCCAACATATACGGCAGCGGCGTTCCGGGTCTTCTTTTAGATATACAGCGCGGAAAAATTCAGCAGGCACATATTCAGGCACTTGCACCTGCATCTTATTATCTTCTGCCCATTTAATCACCGCTTCTTTTCTGCGCTGATATTCACTTAAAGGATGAATATTCGGATTATAAAAAAATCCCTCAACCGAAAAACCCTGCTCGCACAAATAGCGGTAAGGATAAATCATGCACGGAGCACAACAAGTATGCAAAAGTAATTTCATAATAGGTTGCAATGTCACAAAACCAAAGTGTTAAATTTCTTGTGTAATTCTGCTCATATTAATAGATTTTCCAGGTCAACGTCTGCCTGGACAATTTTGCTCGGGAACGCTCGCTTTTTCCCGGCGTGAAAAAGCTTCGCTCGGGGTAGGCTGCGTCGCTCTCCTATATAAGTAAAACGAAGGGAACCATGCCCGCTCCTTGCCTACACGTCCCGCTCAAAAGTTGTCCAGTCACCCGTTGACTTATAATATATATAATCTCCTGTCAATTCTAGCGAGCGAATGTAGATTTTAGCCAATGCAGCTTGAGCAGTGAGGGCATCCCAAGGCCACAGAGTGGCAATCTTGGGATGGCTGATATTGTCTGAGCCCCGCCGCCAGAAAGCGGCGGGGCGAGTTCATCAGCCACCGAGATGCGAAAGATCATTGGCGAGCCCCGAAAGGGCAAAATCTACTTGAGCGAGCAGAATTGATAGGAGATTATATAGTAGAACTAAGTGCACGGCAAAAATAATCCAGCACGAAAGTACAATATCCTGAAGGCATAATTTATAAGATTATTCCTTAAACAACTCTTCTTGTTTATCTTTATTATAGGTTAACCCGAAGTGCTCAAAGGCAAGCTTGGTTGCCAGGCGGCCGCGAGAGGTACGTTTAAGGTATCCAGTTTTCAAAAGATACGGCTCGATAGTATCGGTAATAGTATCCACTTCTTCGTTAAGGCTGGCAGCAAGAGACTCTGCGCCAACAGGCCCTCCGTCAAAAGAAGTAAGAATGAGTTTAAGCAGTTTCCGGTCCAGCTCATCAAACCCGGCTTTATCAATACCCAAATCGCTAAGTGTTTTTTTTGCCCCCTCAAGAGTAATTTTTTTTACTCCTAGAACCTGGGCATAATCACGCAGGCGCCTTAAAAGCCGGTTAGCAATACGCGGAGTACCGCGGCTTCGCCGTGCCGTTTCTTCTGAAGCATCGGTATCAATTTCTACACCGAGCGTCTTTGAAGAAGCTGTAATAATTTTGGATAGGTCTTCGAAAGGATAAAAATCAAGGTAACAGAATATTCCAAAACGGCTACGCAGCGGAGAAGAAAGTAATCCTGCGCGAGTAGTAGCGCCCACCAAAGTAAAAGGTTTTAAATTAAACTTAATGGTTTTTGCGTAAGGCCCTTTATCAATCACAAAATCAATCTGAAAATTTTCCATTGCAGGATAGAGAAACTCCTCTACCACCTTTGATAAACGGTGTATCTCATCGATAAAAAGAATATCGCCTTTTTCCAAATTTGTCAGGATTCCTATAAGGTCACCGGCGCGTTCAATGGCAGGCCCTGAAGTAGCGGTTATTTTTGTTCCCATTTCATGGGCAATAATATGTGCAAGGGAAGTTTTTCCTAATCCGGGAGGGCCGCTTAAAAGCACATGCTCTAAAGGTTCCTGACGCTGCTTTGCAGCAGTAAGGCATACTTTTAAATTTTCTATTGTTTCCTTCTGGCCTACAAAATCACCCAGTTGTTGCGGACGTAAAGATAGGTTTAATACAACCTCTTCCTCGGTTTCCTGGGCTTGGCGAAGGTAAAGATTCTCATCCTGCAGGCCAGGTTCTTTTGGGCTATTCTTTAAGAGCTTCTTGGTTATCTCTTCGGCCATAAGGTAAAATATTATTGATATTGCGGCTAATCTCTATTTCTCCGAAAAGGCCTTTCTGCTGGGCAACAATTTCCTTCATGCGGATAAGCTCTAAGGTTGATAGAAATATTACCACTATTTCAAGCTTATTTTTTGCACGAGTAAAAAGCTCAAAGATTGATACTGAAGGCCGGATAAGCAAAAGATGCAATATCTCGTGAATTTTCCCTTCAATGCTGAATTCATCTTTAATTACTTCATAAAAAAGCTCTCTGGGGATATCCTTCATTGCCTGGGAAAAAGCATTGATAAGGTCAAAAATACTTGCCTCAAAATAAACCTCTTGTTTTTGCTCTTTCTCATCTACTTCAGAAACCTTTTCTTGTATTTTAGGGCGCGTAAAAATATCTCTTTGCTTCTGTTCGCGCTCTTTAAGCGTCTGCGCGATTTCTTTAAATTTTTCATATTCAAGTAATCTGCGTATCAATTCCGCACGCGGATCTTCTTGAAGCTCTTCCTGCGCAGTCTCGACGATCGGAAGAAGCATCTTTGATTTAATTTGCATAAGGGTAGCTGCCATTACTAAAAATTCACCCGCGATATTAAGATCCATCAACCGCATCAATTCCAAATACTGTAAGTACTGTTCGGTAACTTTTGATATCGGAATATCATAAACATTGAGGTGATCTTTTTTAACCAAATATAACAATAAATCAAGCGGGCCTTCAAAAATCTCAAGCCTTATTTTATAACTCATATGCCTATTGCCTCTTTTACTTCCTTCATGGTGTTGCTTGCAAAATTGGAAGCATTTTCTCTTCCGGCTTCTAATATCTTTTTTATTTTGTTAGTATCCCCGGATAAAGCTTTACGCCGTTCGTGAAAAGGTTCCAGGGCTTTGATCAGGCCTTCGGCAAGTTGTTTTTTACAAGCAGTACATCCGGTTTTAGCATTCCTGCACCAATCAAAAACACTTTCTTTCATACTAGGGACAAAAGTCGCATAATATGAATACACATTACAAATATCAGGATGTCCTTTATCCATAAGTTTGATGCGCTTAGGGTCAGTAAACATATTTGAAATTTTTTTATTGATTGCCTCGGCAGTATCGGAAAGATTAACGGCGTTATCATAGCTCTTGCTCATCTTCCGGCCATCAAGGCCAAGAAGCCTGGGAACTTTAGTAAGCAGAGCCTGAGGATCAGGAAAAATCTCTTGCTTATAAAGGCCATTAAAACGCCTAGCGATTTCACGGGTCAACTCAAGATGCGGCAGTTGATCTTCACCTACCGGCACAGCGTTAGCTTTATATAAAAGAATATCTGCGGCTTGCAAAACCGGATACCCCAAAAATCCATAAGTATTCAGATTACGGGTCTCTACTTCTCTTAATTGTTCTTTATAGGTTGGGCAGCGCTCAAGCCATCCAAGAGGAGTAAGGCAAGAAAAAACCATATTTAATTCCAGGTGTTGGAAGACCTGAGATTGCACAAAAATATTTGATTTCTCAGGATCAAGGCCAGCGCAAAGCCAATCAATTACATTCTCGGTAATAAATTCACGCATTTGATGGCTACGCTCATAATCTCCCATAAGAGCATGCCAGTCAGCCACCATAAAATAACATTCATATTCATCCTGCAGCTTAACCCAGTTGTCCAGAGCACCAACCAGATGCCCAAGATGAAGCTTTCCCGTCGGCCTCATCCCGCTTAGTATGCGTTTTTTCATTCAAGTTTTCTGATAATTTTCTGCGTCTCAAACGCTTCAATAATATCGCCTTCTTGAAGCTGGTCAAATCCACCAATACTTATTCCGCATTCATAACCTTCGCCAACCTCGCGCACATCATCCTTAAAACGTTTAAGCGATGAGATCTTCCCCTCAAAAACCGGCTGCCCGTTACGCAAAACCGACACCGATGAACTACGCATAATCTTACCTTTTGTAACATAACTTCCGGCGATTATTCCGGATCTGGATAACTTAAATACTTTACGCACCTCAATCCTGCCTAAAAATATTTTTTTAAGTTTAGGCTCAAGCATCCCTTCGATCGCTGTTTTAATATCATTTGCTAATTCATAGATGATGTTGTAAGTGCGGACCTCAACACCCTCGCGGCCAATCAGATCTTTTGCCGGCTCATCAGCTTCGACATTAAAACCCAGAACCAAGGCATTCGAAGCAGCTGCCAAGATTACATCCGATGAATTAATCGCCCCCGCTCCTTCATGAATAATATTGAGTTTTATTTCAGTAGCTTCTATTTTTTCCAGAGTATTACGGATAGCCTCAAGAGACCCCTGTACATCTGCTTTAATTACAAGCTTAAGCTCTTTTATTTTTCCTTCTTTAATCTGAGAATAAAGCTCTTCGAGGCTTATTTTTTTAACAGAATGAATCTTTTCCTGACGAGCATGCTCCTGGCGCTTTTCAATTAATTCACGCGCTTTCTTTTCGTCTTCAATAACAAAAAACTGCTCACCTGCTGAAGGAATCCCGGACAAGCCCAAAATTTCTACCGGGACAGACGGCCCAACCTCAGTCATTGCCTGTCCATGATCATCAAACATAGCGCGAATCTTAGCATAATATGTATCTAAAACAATTGTTTCATTTAAGCGCAGAGTGCCATTTTGCACAAGTAATGTTGCAACAGGGCCTTTGCCTTTACTCATCTTTGACTCTAATACAATCCCTCGGGCAAGCCGTGCCGGATTAGCCTTAAGCTCAAGCATTTGAGCTTCAAGGATGATCATTTCAAGAAGATTATCTATTCCTTCCCCGGTTTTTGCAGAAACTGGAACAGCAATAGTTTTTCCTCCCCAATCTTCCGTTTTTAAATCTAAGTCCGCAAGCTGCTTTTTAACTTTATCAATATTCGCCTGGGGTTTATCAATTTTGTTCATCGCCACAATCAGCGATACTCCTGCAGCACGGGCATGATCAATAGCTTCCCGTGTCTGTGGCATAAGCCCATCATCTGCTGCAACCACAAGTACGACAATATCAGTAACACTGGCCCCTCTTGCGCGCATAGCAGTAAACGCTTCGTGTCCCGGTGTATCTAAAAATGTTATCTCACCGTGATCTAAAGAAACCCGATAAGCTCCGATATGCTGGGTAATGCCTCCATGCTCTTGCTCGGCAACTTTAGCTTTACGGATAGCATCAAGCAAAGATGTTTTGCCATGGTCAACATGCCCCATAAAAGTGACTACCGGTGCACGAGGTTTAAGCAAAGCCTGATCATCTACATCTTTATGTTCCTTAAGCAACTCTTCTTCATCAGATAAAGCTTTTTTTACCGTAACACCCAATTTAACGCAAAGCGCTGAAACAACCTGTTCATCTAAAAATTGGTTAATCCCTGCCATTATCCTCATATCCATAAACAGCTTGATAATGTAAGAACTTTTCTCCTGAAGTTTAATTGCTAAATCTTTTACAGTAATAGGAAATTTTAACTCAATAACTTTTTGTTCTACTAGTTTAGAGGCTACAGGAGGAAGCTCTATAGGAAGTTCTACGGCAACTTCTTTGGGAACGGGTACCTCTTTAATCAAAACTACAGCTTCTTCCTTAACTTCAGATAAAGGCTTTTCCTCATGTTTCTCTATAACGGAGGCCTTAGTTATTTTTTTACTTACAATAGCCTTACGCGGTGCGCGCAAAACTTTAGCTTTAGTAACCGTAGCTTTTTTCTTCTCAACTTCTTTAGCCGCTGCTTTATGAATAACCGTTTTCGCAGGAGCTTTTGTTTTAGTTTTCTTTTCCTTAATCATATTTTATTTTTTGACCAGCTTCTTTGCTTGAGCAATTAATTTTTCAGCTTTTTTCTGGCCAATTCCTTTCACCTGTGTTAATAGTTCAATATCTGCTTTAGCAATATCTGTCAAATTTTTAAAACCTGCTTCTTTGAGGCCTAGGAGAGTCTTTTCTCCTACTCCGTCAAGCTCATTAAGCCCCTTAGACTTATCTACTTTTGGAGCCTCAACGCTTGCGGCAGCTAATTCAATTTCAGCCGGAACCTCTGGCTTTACCTCTTCCTTAGCAAGTATCTCACGCGTACGAATATCCAGCTCCCAGCCAATCAGCTTTGAAGCAAGGCGCACATTCTGCCCGTGTTTACCGATAGCAAGCGAAAGCTGATCATTAGCTACGATTACCTGCGCCTTCATCTTTTCTTTATCTAATTTTATCTCCGCAATCTCAGCAGGAGATAAAGCAGCTTTCACGTATTCCCGGATATCTTCATGAAAACGCACAACATCAATTTTTTCGCCGTTAATCTCACTGACAATATTCTTGATCCGGTTACCGCGCATGCCGACACAAGCCCCCACAGAATCAACTTTTTCATTTTTTGAACAAACCGCGATCTTTGTGCGCTCCCCAGCCTGACGGGCAATTGATTTTATTTCAACTATTCCCTCATAAATTTCCGGAACTTCAAGCTCAAAAAGTTTTTTTACAAAATTGGGGTGGCTGCGCGAAAGTATTATTTGAGGCCCCTTTAATTCTTTTTTTACCTCTAAAGTAAAAGCGCGGATACGCTGGCCCTGGCGAAACTCTTCCCGCGGAGACTGTTCACGCTTAAAAATTATACCCTCTGCTTTACCCAAGAGATCAACGATGATATTTCCTTTTTCAAAACGATAAACTACACCCGATACAATCTCACCCACTTTTCCCTGAAATTCAATAAAAACAACATCTTTTTCCGCTTCACGAATCTTCTGAATAATCACTTGCCGCGCTACCGAAGCAGCAATCCGGCCTAAATCAAGAGAACTAATCTCTTTTTCATTTCTATAAGCCTTAAACTCTCCGGATATTTTGTCTAAATCAACTCTGATTTCTTCTCCGGGCTTAGTATCAATAACTTTACGCACTGCCGTTAATAAAGCCGACTGCACTGCCTCAATAAGAACCTCTTTTTTAATCCCTTTTTCCCGCTCAATCTGTTCTATTACTGCAACTAATTCCTGATTCATTGATTCCCCCTAAATTTGACCTATTCTATTAACTGTTTTCCTTTTCGAATATTGCTAAGCGCAAAATTTATACTGCGATCATCCTCCAATATACCCACTATTTCATCCGTTGTTACTTCACTTATAACGGCATCCCATTCTATTTTACCATTAACCTGCTCTTTTAGGAAGAACTTTACTTTCCTTCCGATACAACGCAAAAAATCACTGCGCAAGGTTAAAGGCCAGTCTAAACCGGGAGAGGAAACTTCAATCACATAGCTCTGTGATATAATATTTTTTTCATCAATAATTCCTCCTAATTCACGGTTAAAACGCGCGCATTCCCCAATAGTTATCCCACCATCAGGCCTATCCGTAATAATACGTAGGGTATTCTGATGATCCTGGAATATATAAGATAACTCAACTAAAACCGCTGCGTGCGCGCTTAAATAATTTTCTACAATTTCTTTTAATTCATTCAGCAAGCTTTCTCTATCCATGATTTTCTCCTGTGAAAATATTTGCTACAACACAGGTAGGGCAGGTTTAAACCTGCCCTACTTAATTAGCCCTAATATACGCCCCACCACTTCTGCGCTAGGAGATGAGATTTTTTCTCCTGTGCGGCGAACTTTTATTTCAAAGGCATTATTTTTTATCGCTTCTTTTCCTACAATTACCTGCACAGTACACCCAAGAAGATCCGCGTCTTTAAATTTTACTCCTGCGCGCTCATCACGATCATCTAAAAGAACCTCGATGCCTTCTTTTTCTAAAGATTTATACAGGTCGTCTGCCATTTTACTCATATTTACGTCAGCAGTATCTAAAACTAAAATCTCTACCGCATAAGGGCTGACTTGAGCCGGCCAGATTATTCCCTGCGCATCATGATTCTGCTCAATAATAGTAGGAATAAGCCTTGAAACCCCGATACCATAGCAACCCATAATAATCGGATGATTCTTACCCTGGGCATCAAGGAATTTTGCTTCAAGGATTTCGGTATATTTAGTTCCCAATTTAAAGATATGGCCTACTTCAATAGTATTAGTTTTTTTCTGTGGAGTATTGCATTTTACACAGCATGAGGCCATCTCTTCTTTATAGGATATGGTATGGCTGCATTTTGGGCATAACCATACGATATCTTCGCCGCTCTGCGCAGGGATCATAAACTCATGCGAAACTTTACCACCCATAACCCCGGAATCTGCAGAAACTGAAAGATACTTTAACCCCATACGGCTAAAAATATTTTGATATGCTTTATGCATTGCCTGATAGTTTTTATCAAGCCCTTCTTCATCTTTGTCAAAACTATAGGCATCTTTCATGATAAATTCACAGCAGCGTATCAGGCCAAAACGCGGCCTCATCTCATCGCGAAATTTAGTCTGGATCTGATAAAGTAACACTGGTAGCTGCTTGTAACTCGATACATAAGCTCGCAGGAGATCAGTAATCACCTCTTCATGAGTCGGCCCAAGACAAATATTTCTGCCGCGCCGATCAACAAAACGGATCATTACCTCTCCTATATCTTTATCTCTACCGGTTTTCTGCCATAATTCTTTTGGCTGAAGCGCAGGAAGCAAAACTTCGTTTGCTCCACAAGCATTCATCTCTTCACGGATAATTCTTTCAATATTATTTAAGACTTTTAAACCCACCGGAAGATAGGAATAAACACCTGCCATAAGCATACGCACAAGCCCTGAGCGCAGCATAAGTTGATGACTGATGGTTTCTGCTTCTTGCGGAGCTTCTTTTAATGTAGGAATTAAAGTTTTTGTCCAGCGCATTTGATTTTTCCTTACTGTCATTGCGAACCCCGAAGGGGTGAAGCAATCTTATTTTTTAGATTGCTTCGCTTCGCTCGCAATGACTTAATAATTTTAATAATTCATCAACGCAACGATCGTAAGAAACCTTGCGTAAAAGTTTTCCTTTTTTAAAAAGCACGCCTTGATTTTTCCCGAAAGCTATCCCTAAATCCGCTTCTTTGGCTTCTCCGGGACCGTTGACTACGCAGCCCATTACAGCAATGCTTGTAGGCGCGTATAGCGTATAGCGTTCGCCCGCCAAAGGCGGACAGGCGGATAGTTTTTTTTCAAGCTCTTTTACGATAGCAATTAAATCTACTTCGCATCTTCCGCAAGTAGGACAGCTTATAATCTCCGGGCCGAAATTACGTAATTTAAGCGCTTCTAAGATCGCCCTTGCTGCTTCTATCTCACGCGTAGGAGAATCAGTAAGTGAAATGCGAATGGTGTCACCTATTCCCTCATAAAGTAATGTCCCCACAGCGATACTTGATTTAATCGCTCCGCTAAACGGTAAACCTGTTGCCGTAACCCCTAGATGTAAAGGATAATCACAAACATTCGCCATCAACCGATACGCCTCCACTGTTTCCTGTACATCAGAGGCTTTAAGCGATATTACGGTGTCAAAAAATTTCATCTTCTCGACCATGTGTAGATATTTTGTTGCTGCCAACACCAAACGCTTTGGCATGGATAATTTTGAATTTACGCCTGATCCTTCAACAGAACCGGAATTTAAACCAATACGTAATGGTTTTTTTGCAGATTTTAACGCACTGATTACTTGAGCAACCTCATTTTTCTTATAAATATTTCCGGGATTAAGCCTGATTTTATCAGCTCCCGATTCAATTGATTCTATTGCCAGTTTCCAATGAAAGTGAATATCTGCCACAAGCGGAATAGTAATACTTGGTTTGATCTGCCTGATCGCCTTAGCATCGGCAGAATCTTTTACTGCCACGCGTACAATTTCACATCCTGCTTTAGCAAGCTCATTAATCTGGGCAATGGTTTTTGCAATATCGGCAGTCTTGGTTTTAGCCATAGATTGGATCGCTACAGGATGTCCGCCTCCAATAACAATATTACCAATCTTAACATTTCGTGTTTTTCTGCGCTTAATCATTAGTGAATAAATTTATCTATCTTATCTTTAAATATTCTTAAAAAATCATTATAAGTAGCAAAAATTGCCAGCGTAACCATCAAACTAATCCCTATGCGCGTAATAACTAACTCTGCTTTCTGGTTTAAAGCTTTTTTACGTATTTTTTCAATTCCCAAAAGAAATATATGGCCCCCATCTAATACCGGTAAAGGCAAGAGATTAAAAATTGCCAGGCTTATGCTTAGAACTGCTAAAAGCTGCACTAAAGCACCAACTCCTAAAGAAGCGGTTTTAGTAGTTACATAATAAATTCCTAACGGCCCAGACACAGAATCACGAAAAGACAATTTTCCGCTTACAATACGCCAAAGCGCTTTATAAGTAAGTATCGTTAAATCATAACTTTTCTTTACTGCAAGGCCAAAAGAAGTGATGGCACCATGACGGACTACTACGGTTTCATCAGACGGAGAAATCCCCAGCATCCCTACTCGCTTCTTTTCGCCTAAAATATTCTTTACTTCATTATTGGTCAAAGAAACATTTACTGATAAAATTTCCTCACCGCGTTTGAATTTTACCTCTACTGTTGATTTATTTTTAGATAAAATCTCATCCTGCAGCTCTTCCCATAATTTTATCTCTTTATTATCAATTGCCAAAATACTATCTCCTGCCTTTATCCCAACAGCCTCTGCGCCATAACCTTCAAGCACCTTTCCGACTTTAGTGGTAAAAGTTGGATAACCGAAAGTAAAAATCAACCAAAAACAAATTATCCCCAATATATAATTAGCTGCCGGCCCTGCTAAAACAATCAAAGCTCTTTTACCCGGGGCTTGAGCCAAATATTCCCTTTCCCCACCCTTAAATTCTGCGCGTTCGTCTCCTGACATCTTTACATATCCGCCGAGAGGAAAAACACTTAACGAATACTCGGTTTCACCTTTTTTTCTTTTTAATAGTTTTTTACCAAACCCAAGGGAAAACTCCTCAACTTTTACTCCGATTTTTTTAGCCACCCAAAAATGCCCGAATTCATGGATAACGATCAGAATTCCCAATACTAACAAAAATATTATTGGCGCAAACATTAATTTAACCTCCGATTATTTTTTTTGCCTCACAACGAGCCCAGTTATCTGCCTCAAGAATTTGAGGTAGGTCCGGATGCAGGAAATTTTTATGCCTAGTAAGCACCTTCTCAACAACTTGAGGTATCCCCAGAAATTTTAACTTCCCACGCAAAAAACAATCTACGCATATTTCATTAGCAGCGTTTAATACGCAGGGCATTGTACCTGCATCCTGCGCAGCTGTATAAGCAAGCCCAAGACAAGGAAATTTTTTCATATCAGGTGCTGCAAAATTAAGGGATTTTAATTTAAAAAAATCTACAGGCTTGAGATTATTTGCCATCCGTTCAGGGTAAGTGAAAGCGTACTGAATAGGAAAACGCATATCAGTATCTGAAAGCTGGGCTAAAATTACCTTATCGCGAAACTCTACCATAGAATGTATTATAGCCTCAGGATGGATTACCACTTCTATATTCTGCGCCTTTACCTTAAAAAGATGCATCGCTTCAATTACTTCTAACCCCTTATTCATAAGAGTAGCAGAATCCACAGTGATTTTTTTCCCCATTTTCCAGCGCGGATGCTTAAGCACTTCTTTAACAGTTATTTTTTTAAGCGCTGCAAAAGATTTATTCTTAAGCGAACCGCCGGAAGCAGTAAGGTAAATCTTATTTAAATACCGCTCATCATGACCTCTTAAGCATTGCCAGATCGCTGATTGCTCGCTATCAACCGGGATAATCAAAGATTTAAACTTTCGCGCTTCTTGCATCACCAGTTCTCCGCAGGCAACCAAAGCTTCTTTATTAGCAAGCGCTACGATTTTACCCTGACGGATTATTTTTAATAGCGGCAGGAGCGCCTGCGCCCCACTTATTGCCAAAAGCACCCGGTCAATGCGCTTATCTTCAAGCATGGCAAGTAAACCATCCATTCCCTCATAAACCTTAACATTAGATCGCCCTTTAAGCAGTTTTTTAAAACGCACAACAGCTGCTAAGTCATTAATCGAGACGTATTCCGGATTAAACAACTTTACCTGCTTAGCAAGTAATTCTACATTAGCGCGCGTGCTTAGCCCCAAAACTTTAAATTCCCGAGGGAAATCTTTTAGCAGCTTTAAAGCACTTTCACCAATTGAACCGGTTGAGCCTAAAATTACGATATTCTGCATATTTATAATACTTTATGTAAGTACGCTACCAGGATAAAATAAAACACGGGAATAGCAAAAAGGAGGCTGTCTACTAAATCTAAAACCCCGCCGATTCCTGGAATAATATTACTTGAATCTTTTACCAGGCAGTCACGTTTCATTAAGGATTCGGATAAATCTCCTAATTGGCCAACTAATCCTATTAGAAATCCCATCAGAGCCATCTGCCAGGCAGGCAAGCCAATTAACGGCCTAAATGCCAAACCAACCAACGCGCTTGTAATTAATCCTCCGAGGGTCCCTTCTACTGTTTTATTCGGGCTAATTCTTGGAATCAATGGAGTTTTTCCAAACCAACTACCAAAAAGATACGCTCCGATATCCGCAGATTTTGTCATACTAAGCACTGCTGCCAAATAACCTATACCGTTTTCCATATAACGGATCTTTATGGCAAAACTTAAAGGCCATGCCACGTACATCAGGCCAAAAAGAGTGGTAGCAATACCGACAGTAGCCCCGGAATTCTGCCGGCGCTTAAATTGCATCATAAATAAACATATGAGCGAACACACAAAAAGTAACAGCTCCCAGTTACGGGTAAGCTCAAAACGGCTAAGCACTGAAAGCGGGATTATTACACCTATGGTTATCCCAAAGTATTTATAGATCTCGATTTTTTTGTTTTCAAGCATAGTAAAATATTCATACAACCCTAACGCTACAAAAATCATTACCACAATCCCAAAAAACCAATCTACTACCGCGCTCAATGCAAAAAAACTTACTAAAACTATAGTACTTAAACTCCTTTTTAAAAGGCTAGACATCTTTAATTCGCCCCTCCAAATCGACGCTCTCTATTCTGGAATTCTTCGATTGCCCTGGCTAACCCTTCTGCGCCAAAATCAGGCCAGTAAACTTTTTCAAAATAAAGCTCAGCATAAGATAACTGCCATAATAAAAAATTACTGATGCGTTCTTCTCCGCTTGTGCGAATAAGCAGATCAGGATCAGGTAACCCCGCTGTATAAAGATACCGGTTAAAAACATTAGGGCTAAGATCATTGATATTTTCTTTGCCTTCGATTACCTCTCCACACCATGCCTTGGCTGCATTGACTATTTCCTGGCGGCTTCCGTAATTAATCGCAACGACTACAGTCATGGCAGTATTTTTCTTAGTCTGCTCCTCGGCTTTACGCAGTTTTTTTATTAACTCTGGCGGAACAGGATCAACTTCACCGATAACAAGAAAACGAATATTTTTACGCTGCATATCTTTAACCTGGGAAGCAAGAAATCTATCAATAAGGCCCATGAGCACTTTTACTTCAAATTTAGGCCTGGACCAGTTTTCTGAAGAAAAAGCATAAAACGACATCACTTTAATTCCCAGGTCATTACCTGCCGTTATAATTTTACGCATGCTTTCTACGCCAGCGCGATGCCCGGCAACACGCGGCAGGCCGCGTGCTTTAGCCCAACGCCCATTTCCGTCCATAATAATAGCTATATGCCTAGGTAATTTTGTTTTTATCATAATTAAGCTTGTTTGCAAAAAAAATACAAAAAAACTCCCCTATGCATACTCTCCCAAACTTAAGCAGCATACTTAATAAGCAAAAACTACTGGTGCACCCGATAATCGATTTCAGGAAACAAATTGTCTTTGCTTTCAATATCAGCAAGCCATGATTCATCAATCGCATTAGACCTGATATCTTCGTAAAGCCGACTGAAACGCAGAATATGCTCTTTGGTACGTTTGACAGCGTAACTTGTGTGAGTCCCCGTACCAAGAATAAAAGCCCAATCGGAACTCTGCGCAAGCAAAAGTTCGCGAAGAGCCTGGTTAAGGGCACGCCGCAACACGCCGTTAGGATGGGTTTCTGAATAACTGCGGGCAAGTTCGGACATTCGTTCGCTGGCCTTGTGTAGATGGCGGTAAATCCAGTCATTGGGGCCTTGTAACCACATCTCACTGTAACCTTTCCATCCCCAGCTAGACATTGACGGCGTAACCACTTGGTTACGCGGATTTTCCGCCAGATACTCCGAAGGCGTAATCAAACGAATTGTTTTCTGGTCAAAATGAATTTTGCGAAAAAGATATTCCAGCCACATCGGGCCTTCATACCACCAATGCCCAAGAAGTTCAGTATCATAAGGAGAAATAATCAAAGGTTTTTTATGCATAAGGCCATACAAATACTCTACCTGTCTCTCCCGGTTAAACATAAAATTCCCCGCATGTTCTGCAGTCTTTTCACGAGCAAGAGCAGGTGAATAAGGCTGTTTCTCATCGCTTCCGGTAATGCGAAAATATTTTATCCCGGTATTAATACGTATGCCATCAGGATGAATATAAGGTTTAATATATTCAAAATCCAGATCAAAACCGATATCTCGGTAAAACTCCCTGTAACAATGATCTCCCGGATATCCTTCGACAGAAGACCAAACCTGCTTTGAAGATTCAAGGTCCCTGCCAAAACAGGCTACCCCGGACTTACAATACACCGGAGCGAATACTCCGTATTTAGGCCTGGGAGTTCCGTGCAAAACCCCGTGCGCGTCGGTAAAGAAAAACTTTATCCCTGCTTCACGTAAAAGCTCATCCTGCCCCGGGTAATACCCGCATTCAGGCAGCCATATCCCTTGAGGCTTACGGCCAAAAACACTCTCATAATGGCTTACCGCAACCCTTAACTGCGCGCGTACTGAATCACGATGAGTATCCATGAGCGGGAAAAATCCGTGTGTTGCCGCGCAAGTAACTACTTCGATTTTACCGGCGTCCTGAAAGGCCTTAAAAGCAAGAACAATATTTCCATGATAACGCTCAAATATTTCACGTGACCTGCAAAAATTATTCAGATAAGTTACTGCCAAGTGTTGAAATTCCGGCTGCCAACGGGTACGCTCTACTTCTTTATGCGCTAATTCAATCAACCTATTAATATGTTTTCTGTACCGATTTTCAAGAAGCGGATCTGAAAGCATGGATATAAGCGTAGGAGTAAGAGACATCGTCACCCGAAAATCAACCTTATCATGCATAAGCTTCTCAAAAGCATCAATAAGAGGGATATAAGTTTCGGTGATCGCCTCAAAAAGCCAGTCTTCTTCCAGAAAATTTTCGTGTTCCGGGTGGCGCACAAACGGCAGATGGCTATGCAACACTATACATAGATACCCTTTATTCATTAAATTTTCCTTTATTACCTGTTCGACCTACGCGGTCGAATTTTCGACCGCGTAGGTCGAAGAAGGTTATTTGGTTTCTCTGGTTACAATGGGAGTAATCACACGGTAATCAATATCATCGGCAGAATTTGCCTCAACCGGTATTACCTGTTTCCCGTCAGGAAGCGCAAATCTTAATGTAAATGTACCGTCGGGCCGTAGTTTTATTGCTTTTCCCTGAACCTTCACCTTTGCATCCGGCTCAGTCGCGCCATATACTATTAATTCAGTATTAACAATAAGCCAAAACTTGCGTTCTTTTGCCAGTTGTTTTTTTGCTCCGGTCGGGCTTGCCATTGAAGCCATGCCAGGAGAAGCAAGTATCCCCGAGAAGAGCTCTCTTTTTACGCGCTCCTGCCACGCCTTACCAATAGGGGAACTTTGACCTAGACCAAAACCCATACCATACAAACGGGCAAACATCTCTTCAGGAATCATCCATTCTTCTTCACCCGTTACCAAAGAAGGCCCATCAAGCGGAGTTAAAACAACGTTTGATCTCAGGAGCGTAATAAACCTACCATCAGCTAGTATTAGCCCCAAATCCACACACCATGAACGACCGGCTGCCTGTGCATTAATATACCAATTAGTTGCCGCTGGGTGTATTTCAATATCATAATAGCTGTGGGCATTACGGCCGTTAAATTTGATATGGCTTACGTCATAGACGCGTAACACTTTTTTGGCATGATATACCACGTCACCATATTCATGTCTTAATTTTTCAAAAAGTTCCCCCGTTGTCTCCCAATATGTATACATCCACCATGGGTCTCTTACCAAAAGTACAATCTTGTTTTCGTTATATCCCCCGGGAAGATCCTGCGGCATAGGCCTTGGAGAAGATTTTATAATTTCAGGAGTAGAAAATTTAGTCGTACCAACAGCTACTTCGCGGGCCCCGAGAATTTCATTTTTAAATCTTGATTCCGGCAAAAGCTCTTTTTTTCTGCTTTTTGTTTCTGTAACACGCTTTACTGCACTCCGGCCTCTTTTTACTTTGGTTGCTCGATCCTTGATGGCTTTGATTTTGTTTTTAATTTTACGCAGTATTGCCATTTTAAATCACCCCACTTTCCTAAAACTATTTATTTTTTTACCTGTTTTACTGCCACTAATGCTTCTTTAAGATCCTCTTCCAGGGTCAGCTTAAGTTTGGTCACTTTCTCTAATTCCTCATTTATACTTTTATTCACTAGTTGTTCTTGTAAAAGCACTTTTTTTGTAGAGTCTAACAGCAGCTTTTGTTCTTCCAACTCTTTATTAAGTTTGGTACTCGTTTCTTCGGCAGAACTAACTTTTTTTTGCAACTTCTCAAAACGTTCCTCTGCCTCAAGCCGGGAACTCATTTCACTATTCCATTTTTTTCTCATCTGCGCAGAATCCGAACATGACTTTACGGAGATGACCAATAAAAGCATCACCAAAACAGAGAGTATTAAAACTATGTTTATCTTAACTTTTCCGCCCATTTAATTCCTCCTTGCCCGGTGCTAAAAATATTATTTCAAATTCCCTTGATCCACGCCTTGCTTAACTTTTTTTGCCTCTTTTGCTTTGTTCGCAGGCGGTAAAATAACAATCTCTACGCGGCGGTTAAGTTGACGGCCTTCATTATTATCATTAGGAGCTACCGGTTGATATTCTCCGTAACCAATTGCGGCCAACCTCTTTGGATTTACTAATGCTTCCTCCTGCAAATAATGCAGAACGCTTACTGACCTAGCAACAGAAAGCTCCCAGTTGCTCTTCCAAGAAGAATATTTTATCGGCTCATTATCAGTATGGCCTTCTATACCTACTTTTAAATTCGGTACAGTATCCTTTAAAACAGTAGAAATCTTTTTTAAAATTGACAAGCACTCCTGACGAAGCTTATCTTTACCTGAATCAAAGAGGACATCGCCTAACACCGTAATTACAAGGCCACGCTCAAGCATCTGAAGCTTAACCTGCTTATCGCTAATCTCCTGGCTTAATTTATCTTCAAGCATGGTTTTTGCCTGAGATAGTTCATCCAGCTGACGAGAAAGAGTTTCAATTTTTTCTACATCAGAACGCCTACCGGTCTGAAAAATGAAGGTACATCCGGAAACCATACTTATAAAAACTATAATTGTCGCAGAAAATAAGATCTTCTTTTGCATATTTTTGCCTCACTTTCTTAATTTTTAATTGATTTTAGTTGGGATTTAACTATAACACGGGCAAATAGTTTAGTCAAGAAAAATAGTCTCTTCTCTGCCAGAGCCAACTGAAACTAAAGATATCCGCGCGCCTACATTATCTTCTATGTATTTTAGGTAGGATCGCGCCTGCATAGGCATATCTTTTAGTTGATTTACCCTGCAGCTTTTTCCGGGCCAACCTGCCACTTTTTTATACACCGGCTTAGCCTCTTTAATGACTGTAAGATCCGCGGGAAAACTCTTAAAAATTTTCCCCTTATATTTATAACCCATGCAGACAGAAATTTCTTTTAAACCGTCTAGGATATCCATTTTGGTAAGCGCAATCTCTGTAATCCCATTTAAAGCTACAGCTTCCTTTACCATTAAACAGTCAAACCAACCGCAGCGCCGCGGCCTTCCGGTAGTAGCTCCGAATTCCTTACCTTTTTCACGCATAAATTTCCCAAAAGTCAGGTCAAACTCTGTAGGAAATGGGCCTTCGCCAACTCTTGTAGTATAGGCCTTGGCAACTCCGATAACTTTATTCATCGCAGCAGGAGAAAGACCGCTTCCCGTACAGGCTCCGCCAGCAGTTGTCGAAGAAGAAGTCACGAAAGGATAAGTTCCAAAATCAATATCTAAGAATGTTCCTTGTGCGCCTTCAAAAAGTATGTTTTTCCCACAGCGGTTTGCCTCTTGTAATTCGGTATGCACCGGACTGATAAAAGGGGTTAATTTTTTACCAAACTCAAGATACTGACGCCTGATCTGCGCATATGAAAAACCCGGATGATGGTAAACTTTTTTAAAAATTTCGTTTTTCTCTTTTAAATTATCCTCAAGCTTATAGGCAAATAATTTAGGATTAAGCAAATCCACTACGCGTATCCCACAACGGTTAATTTTATCTGCATAACAAGGCCCAATTCCACGGTTAGTGGTTCCGATTTTATTCGCCCGCTTATCCTCTTTTAATTGATCAAGAATTTTATGATACGGCATGATCACGTGAGCAAGCGGTGAAATCTTTAATCTCCCCTTTACGCTTATACCGGTATCAATAAGGCTGCTAATTTCTTCAAGTAATACCGCAGGATCAATTACAACGCCATTTCCGATACAACAGATTTTACCAGGATGCAGAATCCCTGATGGTAAAAGATGGAATATATATTTTTTATCTTTAACCACGACAGTGTGGCCGGCATTATTACCGCCCTGATAACGTACAACAAAATCTGCATGTTCAGTAAGAATATCGATGATCTTGCCCTTACCTTCATCTCCCCATTGCGCACCAACTAAAACTGTATTCATTAATTTTCCCTCGTTTTCTTGTCTGAAAATTTACGGAGACATTGTAAATATTTTACGGGCAATGTCGGGATATTTAGCGATAAATTTCAACTCTTCATCAACCAGCGGCTTCTGATTATGGACATTGGCATAACGCACTAGCTCTAATATCTCTGCTGCCTCTAATTCGTTCTTAAAAATAATTTCGAGCTTATCGTAGACATTACGAAAACCCTTGATACCGGAATATTCCCCTACGGTGATTTTACGCCCGGTTTCAATGATATCGGGTTCTCCGCGGCCAAGCTCTTCATAATCATAAAGCTCATAGTTTCTGCGGTCCTTAAGCGCTCCGTCGGCATGAATGCCTGATTCATGTGCAAAGGCATTAGCTCCAACTCCCGGTTGATTTATTGGAACAGGAATACCAAAGGCATATGAAGCGTATTTTGAAATCTTCCATGCTGTCTTAAGACTGACCTTACTATCTAAATAATTTGGAAATCCGCTTCCATATTTAATAGCCAGAATTACTGAAACCAGATCCGCATTTCCTGCCCGTTCACCCATTCCATTTACACAAGTGTTGATATAAGTATCTACTCCTGCCTCAACAGCGGCTTTTGCCCCGGCAATGGAATTAGCTACCGCAAGCCCTAAATCATTGTGCGAATGAATTTCAATGGGGATTTTTACAGCTTCTGCCAATACCTTAATACGCTCATAAATGGAAAATGGCGTATCGCAGCCAAGAGTATCACAATATCGGACCCGGTCAGCGCCTGCATTTTTTGCCGCGCCAGAAAACTCAACCAAATAATCCATATTTGTGCGCGAAGCATCCTCGGCATTAACACCTATACTTTCTGCTCCATGTTTACGCGCAAGCTTAACTGCTTCCTGCATCTCCTTGATTATAGAAGCGTGATCAAGTTTTCCTTTAAACTTATGCATAATCATCTGATCAGATGTAGATATAGAAAGATTAAGATGTTTAATCTTTGGAACAAACTTATAAGCAGTAGAAACATCCTCTGTAGTTGCGCGCAACCAACCTCCCAATCTAATTGAAGAAAGAGCCCCTTGCTCAACTAATTCCAGGTTTGCGTTAAGATAATTAGTTTCATGCCGGGTTACCGGGAAACCAAACTCCGACTGAAAAACACCAATCTCATTTAAATAAATATTGAGCATGGTCTTTTCAAGCTTTGAAAGGCAGATACGCGAAGTCTGCACTCCGTCACGATTGGTTACATCAACAAGATAAATTGTAGGTTTTGACATAATAGGCACCTCACGAGTTAATAGTTTTAACGATTCTCAATCAACTTCTTAAAATCTTCCTGTTTGGGTATGCCTCTTGTGCCGAAAATCCGCTGATTTTCTAAAAGATAAACTGGCCCTAACATAACTTTTAATTCTGAATTAAGACGAATATTTTCTTTTAAAAGAGTGCTACCTTCTTCTCCTCTTGCGCAAGCTTTAACCAGATCCTGGTTTACAATAGGTGCGCAGTCTTCCCACCAAGAATTATTGATATTCTTTTCCCGGCAGCTAATATAATCAAAAAAACTCTTCGGATAATATTTTTGTATACATAAAGCGCGCTCGTAATCCTGAATATCTAGATCTCCATAAGAAGATGTCAACTTACCATTTTCTTCCTTAGTAAGAAAATGAACAACAGGATTAAACGGCCTTAACGCCTCAAGTATGCCTAATGAATTCTTATCATATAAACTTAAAAAAACATCAACCTTCCCAGGAATTAACTGGCGGTCAATAAAATATGATACCCCACCAAACTCCTCTTTAAGAAAATAGTAATTTTCCTTTTCAACTACTTTATCTTTAAAATTAGTAAAACCAACATCGTCTGAAAATTCTTTGTCAAACAGGAAAACCGGCAAAGACTTAGCAACAACTTCTTTTGCTAATTTTTTGGCTTCAGCTTGCGGATAATAAAGATATTTTACCTTGAGTCCTGGTATCTGCGCTTTAATTGCCTGCACAACAGAGCTGGCATCGCAAACTTTACAAACACGAGGCAGGACCACTTTTAATCCAATTTTGGGCGCTTCTTTAAATATACATTGCGCCTTAAGTGTGCCAGGATTAAGACAATTTACTGTCATTGCTTCTTTTTTACACTGCAGGTCAGAAAAACAACGCGGAAGAATATTTAATATCTGCGTATCATCGCTCGTTTTGTCTAGAAGGCGTATTTCTTCATACTGATAAGAAGAAATTTTTTTATCTTTCATGGAAAGCGTAAGCTTACATAGTTTCTTCCCTTGCCATGACGGATAACAAATAATAGTGTTACCGATATTACGAATATTGGAATCTTTTCTATGGCCGGTGTGCCCTGAAATAATTATATCAATACCAGGATTATCTTTTGCTAAACGTTCGTCTTCAATTTCGCCCAGATGGCTTAAAACTATAATGATATCCGCGCCATTTTCTTTTGCATCTAAAACAGCCTTTTGCACTGCAGCGTGAGGCTCATTTAAAATAAATCCCGTAGCTACGGCCTTTGCTTGAGGCATAACTACGCCTATCAATGCAAATTTTACCTCTCCGGCTTCTTTAATAATATACGATTTAAGATTTATTCTTTTATCTAAATTTCGGTAATCAATATTAGCGCAGACAAAATTAATACCGGGGTTGGACTTCATCTGCTCCTCAAGAAAAGTTTTACCAAAGTTAAACTCTTCATCTCCAAGGCCTACGGCATCATAGCGCATGATCTTCATCGCCTCTACCTGAACTCTTGTGCGCTCTTCGTCAAGCTCTACATTCTGTGCATATTCATCAAAAACTCCTCCTGCAAAAAATGCGCCGGAATCAATAAGCAAGGAGTGAGGATTTTTTTTACGCAGTTCCTTAATTAAAGTAGCTCGCCTACTAACCCCACCATCTGGTTGTATCGGACAAGTACAAGGATAAAGCATGGCGTGAGTTTCGCCGGTATATAGAATGTCGATATTTTCAGCATAACAAGAGAATAGAAAACTTAATAAAAATATTATACTACTTATAGCCACCTTAGCGGATAGCGGATAGCGGATAGCGGATAATTTATACGCTATACCCTCTACGCTACACGCTAAAAATTTTGTTTTTTTCTTTTTACTCATAACCTAATCACTTTCGCTGCTTTTACATTTTCTGTTTTCTGTATTTTTCCTAGTAATTCTGCATCAATAACGCTATCTACATTAAGAATAGTTAACGCCATACCTCCTGGCGCCAGGCGGCCAAAGGTCATTGCCGCAATATTTACCTGATGCTTTCCCAAAATAGTCCCCAAGTTTCCTATAATTCCCGGCCGGTCAACATTGTTTACTACAATCATTTCTCCTTGAGGAGAAACTTCCATAGAATATTCATCAATTTTTACAAGGCGCGGCTGTTTATTAGCAGAGAGCGTGCCAAATATTACGCGGGATTCTTTATCGGTTTTAAGCTCTACCCGCACAAGATTCAAAAACTCTTCTTCACGATTAGATTTAACTTCCTGAATCTTAATCCCGCGCTCTTTTGCTAAACTTACAGCGTTAATAAAATTTACCGTTTCCTTTAAAATAGGAGAGAGCATCCCTTTAACTAAAGACATGGTTAACGGACTTAAATCATGCTTAATAATTTCTCCGCTATAAGTTATGGAAAGATCCTGGAATCTTCCTTCTGCTAACTGGCTTAAAAAACCCCCCATTTTTTCACAAAGATTTATATACGGCTCTAAGGTTTTACAAGCATCCGCCTCAAGGCAAGGGTAATTTGCGGCATTGCGTATCCCGCGGCCAAGAAGAGCGTCACGCACAATCTCCACTACTTCAATGGCAACGTTCACCTGGGCCTCTTCTGTTGATGCGCCAAGATGAGGGGTAACTACTACATTTTCAAATTTCAAAAGTTCATTATCAGCAGCCGGCGGCTCTTTTTCAAAAACATCGATAGCAGCTCCTGCAACTTTTCCTTCTTTAATTGCTTCTACTAAGGCTATCTCGTCAATAATCCCGCCGCGGGCGCAATTAATGATCCGTACGCCTTTTTTCATCAGCGCGAATTGATTACGCGAAATCATATGCCGGGTATCATCAGTAAGCGGAGTATGCACGCTGATATAGTCCGCACTCTTAAAAAGCGCTTCAAGTTCAACTAATTCTATTCCCAGGCTTGCAGCATTTTCTCGCGATAAATAAGGATCATAGGCAATAACTTTAACCCCGAAAGATATAGCGCGTTTGGCCAATTCTTTTCCAATACGGCCAAAACCAACAATCCCCAACACTTTTCCGTAAAGCTCAACCCCCATAAATTTAGAGCGTTTCCATTCACCGACCTTTGTCGATTGGCTTGCCTGAGGGATGTTGCGCGACAAAGAAAGCATCATACTTATCGTATGTTCAGCAGTAGATATAGTATTTCCACCCGGCGTATTCATGACAATGATTCCCTTTTGCGTTGCTGCTTCTAAATCTACATTATCAAGCCCCACACCTGCGCGGCCAATGACTTTAAGTTTATCTGCTGCGTTTATTATATCTTTTGTAACTTTAGTAGCGCTGCGCACAATTAAAGCATCATAATCCCTAATAATTTCTTTTAAAGCATCAGGCTTAAGATCTGTCTTAATATCAACCTGAAAATCTCCTACCTCTCTGAGTAACTTTATCCCTTCTTCTGACAAAGCATCGCTAATCAAGATTTTTTTCATTTCGTCTCCTATTTATCTTTGCTGTATTCGTCATAAGTTTCTGCACTTATTAAACCCTGTTCAAAAAGCTTATCAATAGAATCCTGCATTAAATGCATTTTATATTTTGATCCGGTTTGAATTACCGACGGTAATTGCGTAAAATCTCCGCTACGAAGAATCCTTCGCACAGCGCTATTTGCCACGCACACTTCGGTAGCAAGAGCTCTTCCAACACCATCCTTATGCACTAAGAGCGTCTGAATAATTACAGCGCGCAAAGAATGCGATAATCTTGAATATATAAAATCCCTTTGCGAAAACGGAAAAAAACTTATAATCCGGTCAAAAACCTGCACCGCATCAGTAGCATGCATAGAAGTTATTACCAGATGGCCTGTTTCTGCAGCCTCAAGGACAGTTTCTACGCTGTCTGAATCCAGGATCTCTCCTACTACTATTACATCAGGATCCTGGCGCATAGCTGCTTTTAACCCCTGAGCAAAACTTTCCACGTCCGTACCAACTTCCCGCTGTTTAACTATGCTTTTAATATTTTTATGCATATACTCTATCGGTTTCTCTAAAGATAAAATAACTCCGGCTTTCCTACGATTTATAATATCTACCATCGTAGATATGGTAGTAGTTTTACCGGATCCGGTTGTCCCTCCGATAAAAATTATACCGTCTTTAAACTGACAAAGATCTTCTATTATTTCCGGCAAACCCAATTCCTGCCTTCCCTTGATATTTGCAAGAATATTACGAAAAACTACCTCGGTTTTGCCGCGCTGTTTATAAATACTTACCCGGTAACGTGATTCAGAAGTAGGAGAAAACGCAAAATCTAAATCTTTTTCTACTTCAAAGCGCTTCTTCTGGGCATCGCTTAAAATACTATAAATCATCTGGCGGATCTGCTCTTCGGTAAGCGTATTTTCTTCAAGCGGCTTAATCTCTCCGCAATAACGCATCATAGGCGGAGACCCAACAGTCAGGTGCAAATCAGAAATATCTTTTAGTCTTCCTTTTTCAAGCAAGCGTAATATATCTATGCGTTCAATAGACTGACGAAGCTGCTCTTTTTGCCCTTCTAAAAGATCATTAAAATATACACCAATATTAAAACGTTCGGCGGATATTTTTTCAAGCCGCACTACTTTTGCGCCTATGGCCAGAGATAATTCTTCAACTCCGGGAAGTTTGATGAAAATCTTAAGTTCTTCATCAATAGGAATTTGCTTAGGATTTTCAAATAGCATCCCGGAAGCACTGATGTTTTTTGTTATCGCTTCACAATTTTCAGAATCCTGCTTTAAAGCGTAAAAAAACTTAATCGCAAGAGGAACTCTGGGGGCTAAGCGCCTTTCATCAGGATTACCAACTTCTTCTCTTATTTCCATGCGGAGCCTCTTTAATTCATTTAAGAAAAACTTCCTGCGCAGCACGCACTCCAGAACCAAAATTAAATTTATACCCCATCTGAGTTAAAACTTTTTCAAGACAGGATAATCCGACGATAATATCAAACTCTTCAATAAAACCCATATGCGCGAAACGGAATACTTTTCCTTTAAGTTCGGATTGCCCTCCGGCAATAGTCACGCCAAATGTATCACGCATTGTTTTTACCAGCTTTTCTCCATCAAAGCCAACAGGGAGTTTAACCGCTGTTACAACATCTGAATAAGCATCCGGAGCAAAAAGCTCTAAACCAAGCGCTTTCATCGCCGCGCGTGTTGCCTCCGCCATTTTACTGTGGCGTTTAAAGATATTCTCAAGGCCATCTTCTTTCATTATACGCAAACTCTCATTAAGCGCCATAACCAAAGTAATCGCGGGAGTAAACGGAGTATCAGTGCTTTTAAGCGCTTTCCTGGCTTCCTTCATATCAAAATAATATTTCGGGCATTTCGATTCTTCAGCTAACTTCCATGCTTTAGGGCTCAAAGAAATAAAAGCTAAGCCGGGAGGAAGCATCATGCCTTTTTGTGAACCTGACACCACTACATCAATACCCCAGGCATCGGTTTTAAGATCTATTGCACCCAAACCGCTGATTGCGTCTACAACTAAAACGGTTTCTGTGTCTTTGGCCACTTTTCCTAACGCTTCTATATTTGTAGCCACACCGGTTGAAGTTTCACATAAAGTGGAAAATACCGCTTTAATTTTAACTTTAGAATTTTGGATTTTTGACTTAACCAAATCAGGGCTAACTGCCTTGCCCCATTCAACTGAAATTACTTCTGTATTTATCCCATAGGCTTTACATATTTCTGTCCAACGCTCTCCAAATTTTCCCGCTTCTATGGTAATTACGGTATCTCCGGGCGAAAGAAGATTGATTACTGCCGACTCCATTGCACCCGTGCCTGAAGAAGTAAGAATAAAGACGTCTTGTGTAGTCTGAAAGATATATTTTAATCCTTCAGTTGCTTCTTTTAATGCTGCCTGAAACTGCGGAGTGCGATGATGAATTATAGGACGCGCCTGCGCTTCCATTACCTGCGGTGGAAGCGGAGTCGGCCCCGGTGTCAATAAATAGTTCTTTCTCATTAAAAACCTCCGTTTATTTATTTATGCTTGGCAATCACTTCATCTACTAAACCGTATACCTTGGATTCTTCAGCAGACATAAAATAATCGCGATCAGTATCTTTAACGATCTTTTCGAGCGGCTGATTCGTATGCTTTGCGATAATTTGATTTAAATTATCCCGCAGTTTTAAAATCTCCTGGGCATGGCGGGAAATATCTTCTGCACTTCCCTGCACTCCCCCCCAAGGCTGGTGTATCATTACGCGCGAATTCGGTAAAACATAGCGTTTGCCTTTTGTGCCGGCGCATAATAGCACTGCCCCCATGCTTGCAGCTTGCCCCACACAATAAGTAGCTACTTCGGGTTTTAAAAACTGCATCGTATCATATATGGCAAGCCCTGCGGTTACCGAACCTCCGGGAGAATTAATATAAATGCAAATCTCTTTATTCGCGTCTTCCATCTGCAAAAAAAGCAGCTGGGCAATTATAAGATTAGCGACCATATCATCGATTGGGGTGCCGATAAAAATAATCCGGTCTTTTAACAGCCGTGAATAAATATCATAAGCACGCTCATAACCCCGGCTAGTTTGCTCGATTACCATCGGAACAAGTGTTTGGTTTTTTATACTCATAGTAATCTCCTTAAACGTTATGCTTCCTGTTCCCACTTCGCTTCCCTTAATAAAAATTCCATGACTTTGCGCGTCATATGCTCATCAAGCGGAATATTTTCTTTTTTAGCGACTTCTTGAAAAACTAAATAGACCTTTACCTGTTGAACCGCTTGCGGCTCTAGCTTTTCACGCAGCGTACTCTCTTCCTTTTTAATTTCTTCCGTAGGAATTCCTTTTAATGCCAGGTCCATCTTCGTCTGCCTAACCAAATCTTCAAGCTGCCTATTTACTATTGACTGTGGAATTTTAAAATTCAAATCTTTATTTAGCGCATCAACTACCGTGGTTTCTGCTTTTTGCCTGCGCTGGTTATCCTTTTGCAAATACAATTGCGCCTCAAAAGTTTTCTCAAGATCGCGAAGTGCCGGATATCCTAAAGAACGCGCCACAGAATCATCAAGGTTCTCTAATTTACGCGACTCTTTTAAAGAATCAAGGCTGCGTTTAACTTCATCGGCAGTTACTTCTGTATTTTTATAAAGAATTTTTATGCCTTTGTAATTATTTAATTTAATCTCCGGAGCTATCTCCACCTTTGCTTTAAAAGTCAAGAGGCCGTTTTCAAGTTTTACATCAGAAACTTCCGGTAACTCAATTGCTGCAATGTTTTCTTTTTCAAGCGCCTGGTCATAAGCTTCAGGAATTAGCTCTTTAATTACCATTTCCTGGGCATGGCCTGAAAAATTCTTTTCTAAAATATCTCTTGGGACATTACCCTGTCTAAAACCTTTAACCTTAGCTTCTTTGCTTAAACGGCCGAATACATCAGTAAATTTATTTTTTACGGTTTCTGCCGGAACTTCAATAGTTAATTCCCGAGTTGATCCATCAATTTTTTTCACAGCTGTTTTCATCTCTAAAAAACCTACCTTTCTATAGTTGATTTGTTAAATTAGGGACACTTCTTACAGGGACATCTCTTGACAGGCAAATTTACTTGTTAAGAGATGTCCCTAACGTTAAGAAGTGTCCCTACAATTTCTCACATACTAAACTTCTCACCCAAATAAAGCTCTCTTGCTTTAGGGTTATTAATCAGGTCACTGGCAGTGCCTGAAATAAGGATAGTTCCTTCGGTTATCAAATAAGCGCGGTCTGTAATTGAAAGCGTTTCGCGCACGTTATGATCCGTCAAAAGAATCCCCAAGCCTCTCTCCCTAAGTTTACGTATAATTTCCTGGGCTTCATTAACCATTATCGGGTCAATTCCGGAGAATGGCTCATCTAAAAGAATAAACGATGGATTAGTCACAAGCGCCCTGCTTATTTCAAGCCGCCTACGCTCTCCTCCGGATAACGTATACGCTTTATTCTTTGCTAAACGGGTGATATTAAACTGTTCAAGCAAACTTTCCAAGCGGCGCTTTCTTTCCTGGCGGCTTATGGAAAGCGTCTCAAGTATTGCCATAATATTATCCTCGACGCTAAGCTTACGGAAAATTGACGGTTCCTGAGACAGATAGCTTATTCCAAAACGGCAACGGCCATGTATAGGAAGCTTAGTGATATCTTCGTTATCAAAAGTAATCGTCCCCTGATCAGGGGGAATAATACCGACTACCATATAAAAAGTAGTAGTCTTACCGGCGCCATTGGGCCCGAGCAATCCTACGATTTCACCGCGCTTGACAGTCATATCAATTCCTTTAACTACCTGCCTGCCGGCATAGCTTTTACGCAGATCCTTAATTTCTAGAAGATGCATCTATTTTCTCCGTAGAGTTGATCACTAATTTAGGTTGCCCGGAAAGAGTAATCTTTTTGCTTACGGCGTCATAAACAGCTTCGTTACTAAAAGAAGTGTTTTCCCCGCGTATGATCTTAACATTACCCCTGGCAATTATCCGGTTGATCTTATTGCTTATATCACTAAGGGTTTCCCCGGGATTTCCGGAAGATTTCCCCCCAGAAGATTTAACAAAGTGCACTTCCATGGTATCGCTCATAATTTTCATATCCGGACGCTCTACTATAACATTCTTATTGAAGTTAGCGATATTACGCTCGTAATCGATATCTAACGGCCCATCGCAGGTAATAATTGTTTTTCCGGTTGAATCATTATCTGTTTTTTTCTCGGGAGTAATTTCAACTGTAATATCTTTTTGCAGCTTTACCTTACTTAAACCGGACTCAGCAACAGCACCTTGTGCCACGGTAATCATATTATTCTTAGTTATATCTACACGGTCGTTTGTAGTAATAGTCTTTTCTTTTCTATCCCAGTCAAGCGAAGAAGTTTTAAGCTCTGCTCCTGATGCAGTGGTAATTATTACATTATCTTCAAGATGGACTTTACCTTCATTTTTAAGAAAATTTCCTTTATCCGCCGTAAGTTTCACCTGTTCCTTCTCACCGTAAAAATTACCTACTACGGTTTTAAGGTTCACGGTATCAGCCAGTATATCCGCACTCTTTGCGGATATATCCCAGGCTTTCTTCCCGCGGTCGCCAAATCCGCTTAAAGAAAACTCGTTTATCTGCTCATTACCGGAAGGAGATTCCCCCTTTGCAGAAACAGAATAATACCCTAAAAAAAATATAATCGCAGCCAAAAACAAAAGTTTACGAATCATAAAAATTAATAACCTCTTTCCATTTCCCTTGAGTCTTTAAAATCAGCTCCGCCACTTCACGCACTGCTCCGTGGCCACCTTCTCTTAAGGTTATATAATGGCTGACACGCTTAATTTCAGGACAAGCATTAAATACTGCTACGGCAAATCCTACGCGTTTAAGCAAGCAAAGATCTACTAGATCATCTCCTACAAAACAGAGTTCTTCAACGCTTACCCTATATTTTTTGAGGATTTTATCAAGAACTACTGTTTTTGGGGAAATATTTTCATAAACCACATCTACCTTCATATCCCTGGCACGCGGATGGATTGCCTTTGAACCTTTGGCAGTTATTAAGACAGTGGGAATACCAACTTTTTTAAGCATATACACGCCAAGACCGTCGCGAACATTAAAAAATTTTGAATCGCGGCCGCGGGAATCATAAATAATCTTCCCATCGGTAAGCACACCATCAACATCTAGAAGCAAAACCTTTACTTTCTTTGCCCTCTCTAATATATATTCTTCCATTGTTTTTTACATTACCCCGGCTTTAAGCAGGTCCTGGACATCTAGCAAACCGACCGGAGAACCTTTTTTATCTACCACCGGAACTTCATCAATATGCTTTTCCTGTAAAATCCGCATTGCCTCTGCCGCAAGCATTTGTGAACTAACAGTAGTAGGATTTTTTGTCATTACTTCTTTTACCTGGCGATGCGCAAGCTGAGGGTCGTTCTCAAGATGCCGCCGTAAATCTCCGTCAGTAAAAATACCGACGAGCTTACCTTTTGAGTCTACAATGGAAGCGCTGCCGGCACGAGCACCGGTAATTTTAACTAAAACTACCGAAACCTTTGTTAATTCATTTAATACCGCATGGGACTTCCCGCTGCGCATAATATCTTCCACTTTAAGCAAAAGCCTTTTGCCTAAAGCCCCGCCCGGATGATAAAAAGCAAAATCTTTTTCCCTAAAACCTTTTAATTCTATGAGGCATACTGCCAATGCATCTGACATAGCAAGCATTGCAGTTGTTGAAGATGTTGGCGCCAGGCCCAAAGGACAAGCTTCTTTTTTTACATAAGTATTTAACACCGCATCGCTATAGCGGGCAAGCACTGAATCAGGATTACCTGTAATAGCAATAATCTTTGCCCCGATTTTTTTTAAAAGCGGCAGTAGCTTTTTTATCTCTTCGGTTTCTCCGCTATTAGAAAGCATGATTATCACATCTTCCTTTGTTACCCTGCCTAAATCTCCATGTATTGCCTCTGCCGAATGTAAGAACAGGCTGGGCGTACCGGTTGAAGCCATGGTAGCAGAAAGTTTTTGCCCGATGATCCCGGCCTTGCCCATACCGGTAACTACGACTCTTCCCTTACAATTAAAAACAATCTCTGTGCTTAAAGAAAAATCTTTATCTAACAGTTTTTTTAAATCAAGAATTGCCTGCGCCTCAATATCAAAAACTTCCCTAGCTCTTTTAAGCACATCTAAATTCATAATGAAGCCTCAATTTTTTTGATCTGTCTAAGTAAAATTTCTAATTCCTTAAAATCAATCATATTCGGGCCGTCACAGAGCGCCTTATCTGGAGTCAAATGCACCTCAAGGAAAAGCGCATCGCAGCCAAAAGCAACTGCTGCACGGGCAAGCCCAGAAACAAATTGCCGCTGGCCGCCGGAACAAGTTCCTTTTCCTCCTGGAAGCTGCACGCTATGAGTAGCATCATAAATTACAGGATAACCTGAATCCCGCATTATCGAGAGGCTGCGTAAGTCCGAAACCAGATTATTGTAACCGAAACTTACTCCCCGCTCAGTAATCAGTATTTTTTTATTACCGCTTGATTCTACTTTCTTGATAAGCGGCTCTATATCCCAAGGCGCCATAAATTGGCCCTTTTTTATATTAACCACTTTTCCGCTATGGCCGGCAGTAACTAAAATATCCGTCTGACGGCAAAGAAACGCCGGTATCTGGATAATATCTAGAACAGCCTTTGCCTCTGCAATATGGCTTTGGCAATGCACATCGCTTAGAATAGGAACTTTAACTTTTTGCTTTACTTTATGCAAAATCTCAAGCCCTTTTTTCAGGCCAGGGCCTCTATAAGAGTTAAGAGACAGCCGATTTGCTTTATCATAACTTGATTTAAAAATAAACGGCACTTTAAGGCTTGCCGTCAGCTCTTTTAAGCGCAATGCTACCTCAAGGCAGCTTTTTTCGGATTCAATCACACAAGGCCCGGCGATAAGGGCAATGGGCGAATTTCCTCCGATATTAATTGAGCCTACGGGTATAGTTCTAGTAATCATTTGATTTTCTCCACGTAAATTTTTACCTGCTTGAGATCTTCCGGAGTATCAACCCCTATTGTATCATAACGAGTTTCAAGCACTTTTATGCGGTAGCCATCCTGAAGGATACGTAATTGTTCAAGACATTCAGTCTTTTCAAGGCTAGAAGTAGGAATATTTTTATAAATAAAGAGAAAATCTTTTGTGTAGGCATATAAACCGATATGTTTATAGACCGCCGGCTCCCCGACACTGGAATTACGCGCCTTAAATGGAATAGGAGAACGGGAAAAATAAAGCGCGAAATTATTCTTATCTACCACAACCTTGACTACATCGGGGTTAGAGATCAGGGCAGGGTCTTCGATTTTTTTCATCAGCGTTGCCACAGAAAGAGTTTTATCCTCAGAAAGAGCACGAGCCACCGTATCAATCATCATCGGATGTACCAGCGGCTCATCTGCCTGAATATTTACTACGATTTTTACATCGATAGGGTTTACTACTTCGCAAATCCTGTCTGTGCCAGAGGTATGGCCCTTAGCAGTCATCACGACTTTCGCCCCGAACTCCCGGCATACAACAGCAACTTTTTCTTCATCACAAGCAATCAAAACTTCATCAAGAAGCAGAGATTGTTTTGCCCTCTCCCATACATGCTGTATCATCGGTTTACCTAAAAGATCAGCTAATATTTTTCCTTCAAAACGGGTTGAAGAATAACGTGCAGGGATCACTCCTAAAATATCCATATTATTTTATCCTTGATAGAAGTTCCGGACGCGTTGTAACAGCGGTTCCAAGTTTACTTACTACGATTCCGGCAGCGAAGTTAGCGATATGAGCCGCCTGAAGCTTACTTGCTCCTAGACATAAAGCAAGCGTAAAACAAGCAATCACCGTATCACCGGCCCCTGAAACATCAAATACTTCCTGCGCCACTGTCGGGATATGAGTAAAGTTTTTGCCTTTTTCAAAAAGCCGCATCCCCTGCTCTCCCAAAGTCACTAAAACCGACTCCAATCCAAGATATCCCATAACTTCAAAAGCAGCTGTATTGATTTCTTTATCAGTAAAAAGCCGTTCGCTGTTAACGCGGAAACTATTGGTCATATCCTTAATTTTTAAATTTCTTACCGCATTCTCAAGTTCTTTCCGATTAGGAGTAATAGCTGTTACCCCACGATAACAAAAAAAATTCTCTTCTTTCGGATCTACTGTGAGGATCTTTTTATATTTTTTGGCTAACTCAACTAACCTCTCAAGAAGGCCGGAATTAACGACACCTTTACCGTAATCTTCAATAACTAGACCATCGTAACCAGGAAGTTTCTTTTCAATAAATTTAAGAATCTTTTCATTTACTTCTTTACTAAGAGGGTCCCGATGTTCCCAATCTACGCGCACTACCTGCTGATGCCCGGCAAGGATACGCGTTTTTAAAGTAGTGTGGCGCCGAGGCTGTACAAATACTCCGCTTATATCAGCGCCGCGTTTTTTAAGCTGCCCAACCAGGATTTTTGCGTTCAGGTCATCTCCTACTACCCCGACAGCAGAAGCTTTGGCATCCATAGCTAAAATATTATTTACCACATTAGCGGCACCGCCTGGAACATAATGACGCTTATCTGCCCATATTACCGGCACAGGTGCTTCCGGTGAAATTCTTTCCGCGCCTCCTGAAATATACTCATCAAGAATAAGATCTCCTATTACCAAGACCTTTGCCCGGTTAAAATTTTTCACTAATGCTTTAAGAGATTTTAAATTTTTCATATTCCCTCAACAATGGCTTGGGCTAACATTGGAAGCATGATCTCATGATGCCCGATAATATAATGGCCTTTACCTGAGCTTTGAGTAGGCCGAGCCACAATATTCTGCTGCGGCCGATAATGATAAATCATATCGAAATTGGCGCTGGTAAAATTTTCTACTCGGTTACCCAGATTACGGCAAAGATTAAGCGCTTTAAGGAATACCTCCGGCATAATCACTGCCGAACCAAAATTTAATACCACCCCTCCGTTATTTAAACGCGCAATTTCCATAGAAAGCTTGCGAAAATCTCTTGAGCTGCCAAGTCCGGCTGCTGCTGCATCAAAAGAAGGATGCTGATGAATAATATCTGTGCCAATTGCCACAAAAACACAAACTGGAATATGGCTCTCTTCGGCCTGAGATAAAAGACTAAGCTTCTTAAAGGGAAGCTTTGCGGAATAAATTTTATTGCTTACTGACTCTCCTAGGCCTAAACCTTTATTTACACCATCTTTTACCGCTAGATTTATAAATTCCGCGGTTTCTCTGCCCATCCCAAAACTGCCATTTTTTAAGCTTGCGGCAACATCTTCGGAAGTTTTACCCAGAAAAGCAAGCTCAAAATCATGAATCAATCCTGCGCCGTTAATACAAAGGCAGGTAATAATTTTACGACGGATGAGCTCGTTAATTACCGGGTTCAGGCCGCATTTAATCACATGCGCCCCACACATAAAGATCACTGCGCGTTTCTTATGATAAGCCTTAATTACTGCTTGGCTTACTTGGCGAATATCCGCGGCTTTAAGTATATTTGGAAGCGAAGTATAAAAACCCTTAAAACTCTTTCCTTTAACAGGAATAGAGGCAAAATCACCTGATTTTACCTTGCTTAGGCGCTTTTTTATAGAATATGTTTTAACTTTATCCCAGTTTCTCATAAGAAGATTAATTGTAACATAAAAGACGGTGAAAGCAAATATTTTAAAAAGTGTCCCTGGCTATATTCACAAAAATCGAACTCGCTGCTTCTAAGACATCACTAACTTCTATGGCCTGAAGACAAAGAAATCCTTTTTGACAGCGATGCGCAAGACATTTTACGCAGCCTACCTCTTTATGAAGCACGCGGTCAAGCGGCCCCACCGGCCCCCACCTGCGGGGACTAAGCCCTTTCTGGTTACGTCCAAAAATAGAGATTACCGGCGTGCCAACTGCTGATGCTACATGCACAGGCCCAGAATCATTAGAAAGAAAAAGTTGAACTCGCCAAAGCAAGGCCGCCAACTGGCGCAAATCGGTCTTCCCGGAAAAATCCACTGCCAAATCACCTAAGAGGCTGCTTACTTTTTCTGCAATTTTGATATCTTTTGCCCCGGCCAATATTAAAACTTTTTTAAAATTATAACGGCCAGACAAAGCCCTTGCTGCATCGGCAAATTTTTCTGCCGGCCAGATTTTAGAAATACAACTTGCTGACGGATGCACTGCCATAATTTTATCAAGTTTGCCAACCCCTTCTTTTTCTAAAATCGAAACCGCCCAATCCTGTAACTTCGCATTTAAAAAAACTACCGGGCGATAATCATGGGGCCTGATCCCCAACCTGCGCACTAAATCCAGAACGTATTCAAGTTCATGTTTTTCACCCAGCTGTTTAAGGTGTTTGATTTTTTCTGTTAAGAAAATACTGCATTTGCGGTCATAACCGATGCGCCTACGGATACCGGCTAAAAAAACCATAATATGCACCCAGCAGTTAGGATGCAGGACTAATACCAGATCAAACTTTCTCTTCCTCAAACTAAAAATAAATCTTATTGTGGCAAAAAAGCTGCGCTGTAGTTTATTTTTATCGTAAACTATTATTTCATCAAGCCAAGGATTATCTTTTAAAATCTCGGCGATTTGCGGACTAACAAGCATAGCGATATAAATATCCGGATAATTATCTCTTAATGCTTTAATTGCCGGTATAGATAAAACTACATCTCCTAACCGGTCTGTACGGGAAACCAATATTCTTTTAAAATTATCCCTATTATTAAAGATCTTGCCTTCGGAACTACTTGTGCCGATACAAACATTACCTGCTGCATCCATAACTTGATTAATACTGATTTTCTGCATACAATCGATATTTTTATAACGGCACTGCGGCCTCTGGCAAGGCCGGCAGAAAACTTCTTTTTTTACTATCGCGCAACTTTGCGACCATGGGCCGTATTTGGTTTCATCTGTCGGCCCAAAAAGTGCGACTATCGGACGATCAAGATAGCTTGCTAAATGTAACAACGCGCTGTCATTAGTAATTACAAGCAGTGCGCGCTTGACTAAATGCGCAAGTTGCGTAAGGCTCGTACGCCCAGTTAGATCAATAACATAATCACCACAGTTTTTAACAATAAAACTAGATATATCCTGGTCCTGTTTGTCGCCACATAAAACTACTTTGGCACAAAATTCATTAGCTAACATCGGGATAAGTTTACAAAATTTTTCTGCCGGCCAACGTTTTATATGGCTGCGCGCTCCGGGCCCGACTAAAATTATCCGGCCTTCATTAGTTATACCTTCTTCTTTAAGCCATAAATTCATTCTCACTTCCTCAAGAAGGCTAGGTTTAAGCGAAAAACCTGAATGGGGCTCACTCAACAAAGGAAAAACTCCTTCTACGCGCATAAGCCTAAAAAGATGGCGCTCCCGCATGTGTTTAATATATTTGGGGATGCGCAAAAATGGCGACGTACGGTAGCGCGCGCCTAAAAATGCTCCAAATAAACTATTGCGTAAATCGACTACCATATCAAAATCCTGCTTGTTTAACTCCATAAAAAGCCTAATCTTATCCCGCAAAGGCGCATGTTTATCATAAACCATCAGTTTGTCTACCGAAAGGCTACGCTCAAAAAGCTCTCTTGGTTTTAACGGACAAAGACAAACCAACTCTGCCTTAGGAAAATTACGGCGTAATAAATCAAGTGTCGGCAAAGTCAATACCGCATCGCCGATATTACTCAAGGTAATGAATAGTATTTTGTTAATTTTTTGCATACTTTTTAACTATTTCTAATACTTCATCTACGCTAATCGCTTTCATACAACGATTATCAGGGCAGTTACTATTATAACAAGGTAATTTGCAACCTACATCCTTTTTTAAAATATCTATTCCTGCCCCCTTAGGATACGGGCCGGTAAGCAGAGCAGAAGTCGGGCCAAAAAGAGCGACAATGTGTTTTACTCTAGAAGCATTGGCAATATGTAGAGGACCGCTGTCTGCAGTAATAAATATATCAAGAAATTTACACAATGCGGCAAATTCATTAAGGTTTAATTTCCCGCAAAGAATATCTGCCTCTATCCCAGCTCCGGTTTTAATTTCTTCTGCAAGCAGCTTATCCTTAGCACCTCCAGTAATTAAAATCCTCACTCCCGGTAAACTGCTTAATCTTTTTACTAACTCAATCCATTTATCTTTTGGCCAGCGTTTAGGGCCCCAATTACCACCCGGGTTAATACCAACAAAAAAATTATCCGTTTTACCGATTAACTGCCTCGCTTTTTTTTCATCAGCCTCATTAAAGAAAAAATCTGTATGCCTGTCTTTTATTTTTAGCCCCGAACCTCTAAGGACACCCAGATAATAATCAAGCCGATGGACATTGTTGATGTCTTGTGATTTGATTTTATCCGTTAAGAACCAGGAGCTCTTTTTTCGCGCGTAACCTATTCTTTTTTTTATCCCTGCCAGGAAACATATAAACATACGGCTAGCTGAACGATGTAAAAAATACACTCGATTAAATTTCTTACTGCGTAAAGAAAAAATAAATTTTAATTTTGAGATTAGGCTGCGATTTTCTATACGTTCATCAAAAAGGATTATTTCGTCTAAATTCGGGTTATTAATCAGGATGTCACGGCAACGCGCAGGTAAAGCGCAGGCAATATAAGCATCGGGAAAATTATAGCGTAAATTACGGATCACCGCGGTTGAAAAAACCACGTCTCCTAACCAATTCACATTAAACAACAATATCCGCTCAGTCTTTATCACGATGCTCCTTAATAAAGGTATAAAAACCGCTAGTCTGAATCCAAAAAACTAACAAATTTTCCGCAGTTGAAGAAATACGCAGCCGTTTAAGTAAAAATATATCATTATTAGGATATTTTTTCCCAGGTGAAGTAACAACCGCTGCCTTATAACCTGCCTCTTTTACTAAATCTTTTATACGCGAATTAAATTTGCCTTCGGGATAGCTAAATAAATCTACGGGCTTGCCTACTTTTTCCTGAAACTTTACTTTTGAAAGAAATATCTGCCTTCTAACTTCATCGTCCGACTTAATATTAACGAGCGGTTCAGGACCGAGGGTATGGCTACCAAAAGTGATCAGTCCGCTATCGCGCATAGTATAAACTTCATTCCAGCTTAGGCGATCAAACCTCCCGATTTCGTTATAAATAATAAAGATTGTTGCAGGAAGACCGTACTTTTTCAATATAGGAAACGCGAAATAGTAATTATCCCGATAACCATCATCAAGTGTAATCACCACGGTTTTATGAGGAACGGATTTTCCGCTTAAAATTATCCTCGCGACTTCTTCTAAAGTAACTACATTATATTTTTTTTCTTTTAGAAAACGCATTTGCCGATCAAAAGTATCCTGGCTAATTTGTAAGCGATTACCCTCTTTAGGCATTAAATTTACAGAATGATACATGAGAACAGGCACCGCATAGATGCGAGGACTTAGCCAACTTAAAAAACCTAAGCCCACTAAAACTAAAATTATGATAAGAATTAATATTTTTACTCTTAAACGCATTCTAGATAGATTTTGCTGGTTTCTTTTACCATTTTTTCTAACGAAAATTTTTCAAGCATATATTTTACTGCCTGAGCACCTAAACCAACACGTAAAGCTGGATCGCCGGCTAACCTTTTTATCGCCTTGGCTAACTCTTTGCTATCTGCCGGGGGCACTAGCAAGCCATTTACTCCGTCATTAATCAAGCAAATTATTCCGCCTACGGCAGTTCCGATTACCGCGCAACCAGCTGCCTCTGCCTCCATAAGGCTTAGCCCCAACCCTTCTTTTAAAGAAGGCAGAACAAAAATATCAGTTATCATGAGGATTTCCTTTGTAGAAGCCACTGTGGGTAAGAATATCACCTGCTTGCTAAGCTGAAGTTTTTTAACCAGCCGCAGAATATTCTCTTCTTCCCTACCTTCTCCGACTATTAAAAGCCTGGCGTCTTTAAAATCTAAAATTATCTCCGCAAATGCTTCGATAAGATAACTATGGCCTTTTTCCGGAGAAAGCCGCGCAATAATGCTGATTATCGGCCCATTTGTAAGATTAAATTTTTTGCGTAAATTATCTTTTTCTTGAACCGTTAAATTATTTATAAAATTTTGCACATCTACACCGCTTGAAACCACAGCTAGGCTATCCTTCCGCGCGCCTAAATCATTAATAAAGTGTTCCGCTACCGCAAGGCTTACGGTGATAATGCGCTTTGGCCAAAGCGGAAATAACCTCCTGCCAAAACGTGGTTTGAAAAAACCATGGCCAGTCATTACATGAGCGGCTCCGGTTTTTTTGCTTAAAAAATAACCTAAAACTTGTGTAGTTCTACTCTGGGAATGAATGATATCAATCTTATTCTCCCGAATAAAATTAGCCAAGCTGCCGAAACAACTCCAAAGACGCGGGCTTAACTCTGATTTTGTATCAAGCCTTGCCCTAATAAAATTTAGGCCATAACTTTTCAGCTCTTCCTCTTTTTCCCCTCCTGAAGAAGCAACGTAAACATCAAAACCTTCTTTTACTAGCCCTTTTGTAAGTATAAGAATATAGCTAGTAATACCTCCGACATTAAGATGATTGACTAAAAAAAGTATTTTCATGGTAAAAATTTTAATACCGCATCTACTACTTCTTCCGGTTTAATAAGATTCATACAACGGACATCTTTACATTTCGGATGATAACATGGCCTGCATTCAATATCTTTTTCAATTACCACGGCGTCTTTTACAGGGGGCAAATGCCTTCGCGAATCTGTCGGCCCAAAAAGAGCTACTATCGGCACCTTCATTGCCGCTGCGATATGTAAAGGCGCTGAATCAGCTGAAACAAAAACCGCACACTGCTTAATTAACCAGGCTAATTCATTAATTGTAGTTTTACCACAAGCATTTATCAGTTTAGTATTTTTTAAATCTAAAATAAGCTGTTGGGCCAGGAGATTATCTTCTTCTGTCCCGGTAAGTAATACACGGATATCGCGATGCGCAAGCAGTTCAATAAATTTTTTTAACTGCGCAACAGGCCAATTCTTTGCAGGCCAGCGCAAACTTGCACTTAGGCTTAAACCCACAAGCATCTTTAATTCTGGTACCCATTGCTGGGCTAAAAAATCTTCTGCGGATTTTTTCTGCTCAAGCGTTGGCCAAAGCTCAAGAGCAGAGTCTGTAAGCATAATACCTGCTAAGCCAAGAACCTTAAACTGATGCTCAACCGGAGGAATATTTTTTTCTATTTCTTTTATTTTACGGTTTAAAAGAAAACCTAACTTCCGGGCATAGCCAAAACGCTCCGCAGCAAAAGACAGCGCTGCCAAAATATGGCTTTTACGATTGTTCTGCAGGTCAAAAACCATATCAAAACTTTTATTTCTTAAAAGCCGGCCTAAATTCCATAATCCTATTATGCCTTGATCGCGGAATTTAAAATCACAAACCAACAGCTCATCTAAATACGGACAATTAAGAAACACTTCCTTTGTTTCATTAGAAACTAACACGCAAAGATAGGCTTTTTGCCCGAATTTATGGCGTAAAGCTCTTAAAGATGCAGTTGCAAGCACTACATCTCCTAAGGCGCTAAGCTTAATCAATAAAATTCTCTTGCTCTCAAGGGCTTGCTGATAAACCTCAAGAGTGCTTTCTACCATCTGCGTAATATTATAATTATTTTTTGTTTTCAAGAGGGCTGCCTGTGAAATTTTTTCTGCTAAATCTTTATCTTTATATAAACGCACTACTGCCTGAGCCATACGCACAGGATCTGCCGGAGGCACAAGTAGTCCGTTTTTATTATCCTCTATAATATCCACTACCCCTCCGACACGCGTTGCTACTACGGGAACTCCTGCAGCCTGCGCCTCAATAATCACTCTACCAAAAGCTTCCTGAGTAGTGGTTGCCATTACCAAAACATCCAGATGCTCTAATATCCCGGGAATATCTCTCTGGGTCCCCAAGAATTCGGTATGCGGCCATAACCCCAGCCGCTTTACTAAAAGTTCAAGCTGTTCCTTATAAGCTTCTTTTGAAACAGGGACTTCCCCTACTACCCAAATTTTTAAATTCGGGATCTCTTTCGCCACCTTTGCCATTGCCTTCATAAAATACATATGGCCTTTTAAAGGCGTAATGCGCCCGATAATTCCAACGTTAAATCCTTTATGCTTTTTTTCACGTGGATTAATATACCGGAAACACTCTATGTCAACACTGCGCGGAATAAGTTTTATGCGATCTCTGGGCACTCCCAAATCTTCAACCATGTGCCTGCCGATCACATTACTTATTACAATTACTCGCCTACCCCAACCCATCACAAAACTAAACGGATGCTTCCGATAATAACCATGGCAGGTAGTAATAAAAACGGTTTTTGTTAAACAAGAAGCGATAAAAGCTGTCCAGGCCGGGACTCTAGAACGCGCATGAACAATAGAAATATTCTCTTTAAGGATTATTTCTTTTATTTTTGGAATCACGCTAACCATCGACCATAAAGTTTTTTTATCTACCGGAAGCTGATAATGTATGGCACCAGATTCAGTAAGAGGCGTAACCAGCCTGCCGCCAGCAGAAATTACTACTACCTTATGGCCAAGCCTAACTAACTCCCGCGATAAATCAAGAGTTCCCGTCTCAACTCCACCAACATTAAGTTCCGGGATTATTTGCAATATATTCATAGAATACGCTCAAGAGCCTCTTGGATTTTACTACGGTCATCTAGCCGCTTAGGGGCGTCTTTAGTTTTTAATAAAAGCTCTAAAGTTTGGCTTACGAGCTCCGGCTTGACTAACTTAATAAATCCATTTTTAGATAAATTACTAAGAAAATCCCGATGTTTAGGGCTTAACCCTTCAGAATCAAATACTATTGTATGAGCCATACTTTTTGCTGCTTCAGAAACCATAGAAATACTCTCGGGAGATACCACTACTACTTTGCTTAAACCAAGGATCCCGGATACGGAATACGAAGGATTTTTCCGGGATGCAAGCACTAAAAAACTACACGTTTTTTCACCTGCCAACTCTTTTTCTAAAAGTTCTTCTACCTCAATAGACGTCCTACGTGAACTGGTAGCTAAAATCTTTATATTGTTTTTCAAAGCGTTAGCCTTAACCCCTTTTAAAATTTCACTGACACATTTTACGGAAAGAGAAAATTTCTTTGTATCCCCTCCTAATAATATTCCGACATAATTATTTAGTTGAGGGTTAATACCTGGAGTATTATCGGATAATTCCTTACTACCTTGCTCAAGGTAATTTTTATCAACAATATTTAGCGCTCCCTCAGTAACCAGAACATTTTTCATCTCTTGAGGCTTGTCATGACGCGGGATAAAAATTAAATCAAATAAATTGCGCATATATAAAGGTGGTTTCATAGCAACTAATGATTTTGCATGGTGGTAACGAGAAAAAATAAGATTAGCTCCTGCCACTGAGGACCCGGTAGAAATCACTACATCCGGCTTAAAAGAAATAAGGCGCTGGAAAATATTTTTGTAATTTATTTGAATTTCGTGTAAGTTTACCGTAAAATTATTTTTTTTGTAATACTCCTCAACTTGTCTTGCAATTGCCTGCGATTGACGCAGGTGCCCGGTTTTTCCGTCGCTTATGATCAATACATTTTTTTGCGAAGAATATTTCCATACCCTATAACTCCATAAATATTGCGCGGGATTCAGCGTAATCTCATCCTCAAAAACTCGCACTAAACTTTGCAGGTTTTCTCGGATATCTGATTCATTATCGGAAGTTTTAACCAGCACAAATGGCGGGTGTATTGAAATTTTTATGTGCGGACCTTTCTCACGACTAAAAAATACAGGGATAAGCGCAGCATCATATTTAAGCGCAAGACGTACTGCACCCGATGCCATTGATGCGCTACGGCCAAAAAAATCAACTATTACCCCCTCTTTCCCTCCCTGATCCACACTCAAACCTATAGCTTCATTATTACGCAATACTTCAATAAGTTTGCGTGTTTGCTCTTTGCGATGAATAAGCCGGCATCCTTTTTGTAATCGATATCTATTGAGCACCGCTCCCAATCTTGGATAGCGCTGATCGCGCACAAAAACACTAAAAGGCATTCCTAAATTAGCGCTGGTAATATTAGCCAATTCCCAGCTTCCGGCATGCACGCTTACTAAAAGTAACCCTTTATTTTTTCGCAATCCTTCTTCAATATACGAAAAACCTTCGATCTTCACGTACTTATCAATATAAGCTTTGTCAATTTTAGGAATAAGAAATATTTCTATTACACTCTGACCAAGATTTTGGTAAAACTTTTTTACGATTTTTTTAAGGCTGCGCGGAGTGCGGCTGCTGCCAAAAGCCTGCACAAGATTAGCATAAACTATAGCGCGATGCTTATAATCTAATAAACACCATAGATCCCCTAGGCGACGGCCTAAAAAAAGCGCCGCTTCAGAAGAAAGCAGCCTGATTACCGGGCCAAAGGTTTTAAACAGAAACGCAGCTAGCCAGTCGAGAATTAAATTTTTCTTCGTCATTGATTATTTTTAATGAAATTTCTAAAACGCGGATAGGAAACTTGTACTCTTTTAAAAAACTGAATTCCTTGCCCTGCAACCGGGCATAATCCTTTTCTGTAGTTATAATTACTTCTGCTCCTAGATCCTCTGCTTCCTCTAATATTTCCTTGATATCATCAGGCTTATAAGGATAGTGATCGGGAAAAAGACGCTCTTTTAAGAGTTTTGCGCCTGCTTCCTTTAATGAATCAATAAAACGTTCCGGGCCGGCAATACCACAAAAAGCAAAAACGTGTTTTCCCTTGATAAGATCCAGGGTTGATTTTTCTTTTTGATAAACTGCCTCGAAATAAAGCGCTTTTTTGTTTATCCGGTTAAGAAATCCGCGCAGCTGCGTACACGAGACATCCGTCGTTTGCTTATTAACCAGGAAAATATCCGCCTGCTTTAGCGCTGATAAAGGTTCGCGTAATAACCCTCTTGGCAATAATTTTGCTTTTTGGATATCTTGGGCGGCGTCAATAACTACAATCTCAAGATCCTTTTTTATCCTCCACTGCTGCATCCCGTCATCTAAGATCGCTACCTGGGTTTTGAATTTTTCCTGCGCTTCTTTTAAGCTATGTATGCGATCAGGGTTAACTAATATTTTAGCTTGAGGAAGTTTTTTGCTCAGCATAAAAGGCTCATCACCAAGAAAAGCATAATCATCCTGGTTTGATAAGCCTCTACTATTTGGCCTGCCGTAACCTCTGCTTAAAATAGCGACAGTTTTGCCTTTTGCAATAAGTTGTTTGGCAATATACTCTACCAAAGGAGTCTTACCGCTGCCTCCAACAGTAATATTTCCTACGCTAATTACCTTAAGCTTTGATCTATAAGGCGTTCTGATGCGCCAATATAACCAGACAAGGCGCACTGATAAGCCGTATAAGCAAGAAAGTAAGCTCAAAAATACGCGCAATAAACCGGGGAAAACCCCCGGTTTTTCTCTTACCGCTATATCATATAAATACTTTTGTAACATAGAGTTTTATCTTAACATAGCGGGTTTGTTTAGGCAATGGATTTTACTCGTCAGCGGGTCCTGTCTTGGCTGCTTCTTCCGGGGACGCTTGTTTTGCCC